>ERZ773103.2647-NODE-2647-length-16132-cov-3.050320_pt1 | contig 16132 bp, 13 predicted proteins | sample MGYA00511118_ERZ773103 | MGnify/ENA primary metagenome ERZ773103 (study PRJEB29015, sample SAMEA2737821) | human gut metagenome | biome: human gut; feature: human-associated habitat; material: faeces | place: China | collected 2012 ... | reverse complement strand
CCCACCGTACAAGCATACAATAAATTGATACCCAAGTCTGATAATGCTCTGGCCACTATGGTAGTATCGGTATTTACAGTATGGCCTAACAATAACTCTGTTCCGACTGAGATAATTTCTGCATTCATAACACAGCTTCCTTTCTCAATAGATGCTTAAAACGAATATGGACAACTATTGTCTTACTCAAACAAAAATCATTGATTTTGACGGTAGCCTATTTTCCGATAGCGAGTATTTTTGACACATTCTTCCACCAAAGCATCGATATCAAGCGCAGACTCCCCTATTTCCACAAAGGATGGAATTGGTTTTGTTCTTGGATGTTTTGGTGTAAATATTGTGCAGCAATCTTCATATGGTTCAATGGATATATCGAAGGTTCCTATTCGATGTGCAATGGCTACAATCTCTGTTTTATCCATGCCGATTAACGGGCGGAACACAGGCATGGTTGCAACCATATCTGTACAGCCAATTGCCTGCATGGTTTGGCTTGCTACCTGCCCCAAACTCTCTCCTGTAATCAATGCGCCACATTCTTCTTTTCTCGCAATTTGTTCTGCAACACGCATCATAAAACGGCGCATGATAATTGTAAACAATTCCTCAGGGCATTTGGCCTGTATCAATTCTTGTACTTTTGTGAAAGGGACGGTATACATTTTCATTCTGCCGCTGTATGCACTCACTTGCGTTAACAAACGGACAACTTTATCCTCAGCCCGTTCACTGGTATACGGAGGGCTTGCAAAGTGGATGGCTGTGAGTTCCACACCACGTTTTGCCATCATCCAAGAAGCAACCGGGCTATCAATACCGCCGCTGATTAATACCGCCGCTTTTCCGCCTGTTCCTACAGGAATACCGCCTGCTCCTTGCAGTGCACGACCTCTGATATATGCCCCGTAATCTCGGACTTCTACATACACAATACTGTCAGGATGATGAACATCTACTGTCAAATGAGGATAGGTCTCTAGCAAATATTCCCCCACTTGGGTACAAATTTGAGGAGAATTCAGAGGAAATTTTTTATCAGACCGTTTTGCTTCCACTTTAAATGTTTTAGCCGCTTCCAGTTCTTCCGCCAAATATTCTGCTGATGCTTGTTTGATTGCATCCATATTTTTTTCTGTCACGCGTGCACGTGAAAAAGCCGCAATACCAAATATTTTGGAAACTCTTTCTGCCGCTTCCTCTAAGTCAACTGTTTCCTCTTGCGGAACAATGGTAATGGTGGACTGCGCCAACTTAATATCAAACTTGCCTAAATCGCATAATGTGTATTGAATGCGCTTTAACAATACATTTTCAAATAATTTTCGATTCAACCCTTTGAGCACCAATTCGCCCAATTTTAACAATAAAATTTCATTCATAAATTTATAACTCCTATCATTTACCTGTTGCAAGCGAAGATAGTCCGTCTTTAACGGCTTCAATAAAAGCATCAACATCCTGCTGTGTATTTTCTCTTGAAAAACTAACTCTGATTGCGGTTTGAATTCTGGCACGGTCCAGTCCCATAGCAGTCAGCACATGACTGCGTTTTCCCTTGGCACACGCAGAACCACCGGAAACAAAGATATGTTTGGATGCCAAAAAATGCAGCATCGTCTCCGAGCGAACAGAACAAGTAGAAAAATTCAGCACATAAGGCAGTCCTTGTTCCGGAGAATTGATTACAATACCGGGCAACTGCAACAGTTGTTCTTTACAGCTGTCATATAATGTTTGAATGCGTTTGATTTCCTCGGGTATATTCGGAAGCTGCATGACAGCCTCCCCAAACCCGCTGATAAGAGGGAGCGCCTCTGTACCCGGCCGAATTTCATTTTCTTGTCCACCGCCAAATGTGCGAGGAGGAATACGGATGTCCTTTGAAATATAAAGTGCACCAATTCCTTTGGGTGCATGGATTTTATGTCCGCTTATGGTCAGCAGGTCAATTCCACTTTTGTTCGGATAAATTGCCATTTTTCCAAATCCCTGTACGGCATCTACATGAAACAATGTGGGAGATTTTTTTTGCTTGATTGCTTTGGCTGCAGCTTCAATCGGTAATATACTTCCTACTTCGTTATTCACCAACATCATGCTGACCAATACGGTATGTTCATCAATTGCTTCCATTACCTGTTCCGGTGAAATGGTACCGGTCATATCCGGTTTGAGATAAACGACTTCAAACCCCTTTTTTTCAAGCTGCTCCATACATCCCAATACGGATGGATGCTCAATTGCAGTAGTCACGATTTTATTGCCAAAGCGTTTTTTTGCTTCCACCGCTCCAAAAACTGCTAAATTATTTGCTTCGGTTCCCCCTGAGGTAAAAATAATCTCGTTTTCTTTTACCCCAATTTGTTTTGCAATGGCAGCGCGCGCTTTTGTCATTTCTTTTTCGGCAGCAAATCCCATTGAATGTAGAGAAGATGGATTTCCGTATACAACCGTCATGCATTCCATCACTTTTTCGGCAGCGGGAAGGCATACCTTTGTTGTAGAACTGTTATCCAAATAAATTTCCATAATCCATCCTCCTATGTCATTGTTTTTATTATACAATACTTGCAGCTATTAGTGAATAGCTTGTATATGGAAAAATAAAAGTTTACTGTTATGTTACATATTTTCTGTCACATATAAAAAGACTGTTCTTTCGAACAGCCTTCTTTTCATTCTTCTTATTTTATCATATCTTTCATCAAGGAAACTATTTTTGCACATCCATCTGACTTATCAAAGTTTTTACATGCTTGTTCCATAGATGCCAACTGCATTTTATCTTCTAAAAGTTCTTTTAAAGCATCTGTGCAGCTTTCATTTTTGTGAAGCCTTCTTGCCATTCCATGCAATTCCAAAAAATCTGCGTTATCCTCTTCTTGTCCCGGAATCGAATCAAACACCAACAAAGGCAAGTTGCTTGCCAAGGCCTCCGTAACTGTTAAGCCACCCGGTTTGGTAATAATCAAATCACTGGCCTGCATATATTGTTCTACCTTTTGTGTGAACAAAATCAACTTTGTCTTTTTGGGGCTGAGCATAACCGTAGTTTTTAATGTTTGATATAATCTTTGATTTTTTCCTGTAATCACAATCATTTGGAAATCCATTGGTACACGAATGATATCGCGATAGATTTGCACAATGGTTTTGACACCAAAACTTCCTGCCATTAACAGAACCGTTGGTTTATCAGGGGCAAGCCCCATCTCTCTCCGTAGAAAGTCTTTCGGCTGCGGATGAAAAAATGTCTCTAAAATAGGAATTCCAAACGGATGAATTTTTTCCGGTTCTACTCCAAAGTCTTGTACCATAGGATTTACCATATCATCATTTGCAACAATGTATCCGTCTACATGTTCCGCTATCCATGTTTTATGAGGAGCATAGTCTGTCATGACCACCAATACTTTCGCGTCAATGAAACCTTTTCCTTTTAAATGTGACACCATTTCGGCAACAAACGGGTGTGTAGCCACAATGATATCAGGCTCAAATTCATGAATTAATGACAGCAAACGCTTACTGAGCGCATGATTCATTTTTGGTACAAATTTTGAAAGCGGACTGTTATCATTGGTATTATGATACATATGCCCAAATATTGCAGGCGTTTTTGTAGCAACAAAATGATACCCTTTGCATATTAATTTATCATAAATATAATTTACCTCTTTTAATGCGTCAACAACCTTTACTTTTGCATCTACTACATGGTGATTGATATATTGTTCCAAAGCTTGAGCCGTTCTGATATGTCCACCGCCGGCAGCCGCAGAAAAAATGAATACTCTCACTATGGTCACCTCTCATTCTGTCACATTTTATCAAACATATTTATATTCAATATATCACAAAAAGGACAGCTGCGCAATTTAAAGCCTACATCTTTACTCGTAATAAAGCTGTAACTTTACTTTTCTATATAAACATTATATCATTATAAAAGAGGAATGAAGAATTAGAATCCTTGACTAGGAGGAATACAATGTCTGATCAAAATATGGATCCTAAAAAAAGAAATATTATTATCGGCTGCTCTGTTGCCGGAGCGGTTATCATCATAGCAGCTATTATTGCAGTTATTTTTACTACCGGTGCACTAAACAAAATCGGCATCGGCAGCAGTTCTGCCAACACTGTTTCTTATTCTGATACGGAACGTTTTTCTCAGGGTATCTCCATTGAGGGAATCGATATATCCGGTATGACAAAAGAAGAAGCAATGGAGGCATTGCTCCAGGCAGAAGTCTATCCAAAGGGATATGACATTCAACTTACTTTAGAAGATCAAACTGTTGCGTTAACAGGAAAAGAACTTCCATTTGACTTGCACTTGCAAAACACCATTGACGAAGCTTATGAATATAATTGGCATTGCGATGAAGAAGAACACGCATCCAGAGTAGCAGAGTTAAGTGTAACACCAAAAGATTTTGAATTAAAACCAACACTCATCAGCGAAGAGCTGGAACCAAAGCTGGCTGAATTGTCCGCACCGTTTAACAGAGATGCGCAAGAACCAACCATTACCGGTTATTATAATGGCGGTTTTAATGTATCTGAACCTATAGATGGACGTAAAGTAAAAACAGACGAATTGGCGGCTAAAGTGGAAGAGCTTCTCAAAACGGAAAAAACAGGTACCATTGAAGTACCTGTGGAAGTGATAAAATGCACCAAAACAGCAGAAGATATCAAGGCAAATATGCAAAAACTGGGTTCTTACAGCACCGTTTCCACCAATACCGCAAACGGTAATCATAATATGAAACTTGCCGCAAATGCTACAAACGGTACAATTCTTCAGCCCGGAGAACAGTTTTCATTCAATGGTACAACAGGAAACACAACCAACGGCTCTAATGGTTATTTACCGGCTACCGCTATTTCCGGCGGTGAATTTATTCAGGAATACGGTGGTGGTATTTGTCAAGTATCCTCTACCATTTACGGCGCTGCTTTGCGCTCTAATATGACCATTGTCACTCGTTATAACCATACGTATCCATCTTCGTACCAATTGGGCTGGATGCCACTGTATCTTACGGTTCTTTGGATTTTGTCTTCCGTAATGATACCGATTATCCTGTATACATTGCTGCCGGAATGGATGGTACTACCGTTTGGGTTACTTTCTACGGCTATCAGTCGCCCGAATATGATACCATAGAACCTAGTGCCTGGATTACAGAAAACATTAGCAAACCTGCAGCCGAATACAATACAGATAACAGCCTTGCCCCAAATCCAAATCCTCTTAGCGCCGCAAGACTAAAAAGAAGCGGAAATCCCGGGTATAAGACAGCGGCAAGCCGCACCTATTATAAAAATGGCGTGGCTGTAAAAACAGAAACATTGCCATCCAGTTATTATCCTGCTTTTGCAGATGTTTATGTTATCCCGCCAAAAGGCGGCAGCGTCCCTGACCCCGAACCAACACCGGAGCCGGAACCAGAACCAACTCCGCCTCCGTCCTCTTCAGAGCAGCCCCCATCTTCCTCTGAAGCACCTCCGGTATCATCTGATACCCAAACATCTTCTCCAGAAGAGAATAGCTCACATTCATCAAATTAATCTATTAGAAAAAGGGGCACAGTTTTTATACTGTACCCCTTATTTTTAGACAAAGATATTGATTTTTCGACATAATATTGTATAATTTAATGAAGTATGTTTTTCTTAAATAATTTATTTTAAAGAAAGGATGAATCCGTTGGCAGAGAACGCAAATCAATATCAACCACCTAAAATAACGGTGCTTATGCCGGTTTATAACGTTAGCAAATTTTTGCCAAAATGTTTACAAACCTTAATGGATCAAACCTTTCGCGATTTCCGTCTGATTGCGGTAAATGATGGCTCCACGGATAATTGTTTGGAAATTTTAAGAGATTTTGAAGCAAAATATCATAATATTACTGTAATTGATCAACCTAATAGAGGTATGTCTATGGCGCGCAATGCTGCACTAGCATTGGCAGATAGTAAATATATCTGTTTTGTTGATAGCGATGATTACCTTGCTCCTACGTTTCTTCAGGAATTATATCAGGCAATCACCATTCACGATGCTGATATTGCTTGCTGTTATTATTACTATCATTTTGTTGAGTCAGATTCTTTATATAAATATCCTTTTCGTACCAGCGGCGTATTCAACAAAGAAGAAGCTTTGAAAAAACTATTAAAAGATGTACAAATTCAAAGTCTTGCCTGGAATAAAATTTATAAACGTTCTTTGTTTGTGGACCACGGTATTACATTCCCTTCTATGGCATTTGAAGATATGGCCACTACTCATAGATTATTCTCTCATGCCGAAAAAGTAGTCGTAATTAACCGTGCATTGTACTACTATAATCAACAAAGCGCCAGTACTTTAGCAACGATTAATGCCCAAAAAATCAATGACTTTATTTTGGCCACAGCTATGGTGCGTGCTTCTTTAGACCAAAATGGTGTTTATGACAAATATAAAAAAGCGTATCGTTCCCTTACCAAAAAGACAGGCTGGTATTGTTTATATTGCGCATTGAAAATTCATAGAAAAAATAAATCTATGGGAGGCCTTTGGTCCAATATGAAAAAAATCCGCAGTGCTTTGTCTTTTTGTGCCAGCAAAGAGTTTGATCACGCTACCTATGCCTATGATTTACCAGGCGTATTAAGCCCTCAAGAATTTGATAAAAAACCAAGAATTACAAAACCAAAAAGAGAAAGTTAATGCATCGCCAGCCATAAAGTCAATGCTGCTTTATATGTTGATATAAAGCATCGTTGACTTTTATTATAAAAGGAGGTATTTTCATGCATGACGGTTTTTTAAGAGTTGCATCTGCTACTCCAACAATTCAGGTTGCAAATTGTCCTTACAATGCACAACAAATCATTGCTGTTGCAAAACAAGCAGCAGAAAAACAAGTAAGTGCAATTGTATTTCCCGAACTATGCTTAACAGGATATACGTGCGGTGATTTATTTTTTCAACAAACACTGCTGACCTCTGCTTTAAACGGCTTGGAAACAATTTTAAAGGAGTTAAATCAAGAAGATATTATTTGCATTGTTGGTCTACCTATCAGAGTAGAAACAAATTTATATAACTGTGCAGCAGTGTGCTATCACGGAAAACTATTAGGAATTGTACCAAAAACCAATTTGGTGGACCAGGGTGGATTAAACGAAACACGCTACTTTTGCACTGCTCCTGGCTATCGAGAAATAATGCTGTGTAATCAAACCGTACCGTTTGGCACAAATATTATCTTTTCATGTGATACTTTAACAGAATTTCAATTCGGTGTTGAAATCTGTAAAGATATCTGGGTCACAGAACCACCATCCAACGTACTGGCTAAAGAAGGTGCGACTGTTATTTTCAATTTATCCGCCAGTACAGAAGTCGTAGGAAGAGCTGCATACCGTAAGACACTGGTAACCGGCCAATCGGCTAAACTGATATGCGCCTATGTGTATGCGGATGCAGGACAAGGAGAATCTACAACAGACTATGTGTACTCCAGTCATGATTTAATTGCGGAAAACGGTACGATATTGGCAGAAAGTCCACTCTTTTATACAGGCTTTATTGATGCGGATATAGACCTGCAATTACTTTGGCAAGAACGCTGCCATACTTCTTGTTGGAATCATGTTTCGACCCCAAGCTATCAAAAAGTGAGATTTTCTCTGCCTATCATTTCTTTGCAATTGGAGCGCACCATACAAGCAAATCCGTTTTTACCTCCTCGACTTCCGGATTTACCCGCTCGCTGCGAATCTATACTCAATATACAGGCAAACGGTTTAAAAAACAGATTGGCTCATATCGGCTGTCGTCATGTAGTAATTGGTCTATCCGGCGGATTGGATTCTACTTTGGCATTGCTTGTCACTGTACGTGCCTTTGAAGCTATGCAATTAGACCCCAGCGGCATTACAGCAGTTTCTATGCCCTGTTTTGGTACTACCAATCGTACCAGACTGAACGCGCGTTCTTTAGCAATAGAGCTGGGATGTACGTTTCGAGAAATTGATATTTCCGCATCTGTGACACAGCATTTTCACGATATTGGACAAGACCCCAATCAACATGATGTCACATATGAAAATGCACAAGCAAGAGAACGCACACAAGTATTGATGGATATTGCCAATCAACTTGGAGGCATTGTAATAGGCACAGGAGATTTATCCGAATCTGCACTTGGTTGGGCAACGTATAACGGCGACCACATGTCTATGTACAGCATAAACTGTGATATTCCCAAAACAATGGTCCGCTATTTGGTAGCACACTGCATTAATATTAACGTAACACCCTTAAGTGATATTCTGATGGATATTCTGCAAACACCTGTCAGCCCGGAATTATTGCCTCCTGTAGGAGAAACCATTTCCCAGCAAACCGAAGAAATTGTCGGTCCTTACGAACTGCATGATTTTGTCTTGTTTTATACGCTTCGTTATGGCTTCATGCCCCATAAGATTTTTCGCTTAGCCTGTCTTGCATTGGGAGATAAGTATAAAAAAGAAACAATCAAACACTGGATGACTGTTTTTTATCGAAGATTTTTTGCGCAACAGTTTAAGCGTTCCTGTCTGCCGGACGGACCGGCTGTTGGCAGTGTCTCTTTATCACCTAGGGGCGGCTGGCTTATGCCCAGCGATGTAAAATCATCTATATGGCTTAAAGATGTAGAGGCCATATCTGTCGAATAACAATATGAAAAGTTCTCTTACTAAATGAAGAGAGCTTTTTGTATTTATCCTGAAATGAGTAGTAGTTTATTGCTTTTTGTGCTTGATATACTGTAAAATGTCTTTATTTTAAGTATCTCTTAGGATAACCCTTTCAAATTTTGCAAAGCCTTTTCATGTATTACTTTCATCATCTCCATAACAAGGTCCAGCCCAGTAATCCAATTTAATATTTAAATAAAAAAGACCTTCCAATTAGATTGGCAGGTCCTTTTATTTATGGTCTTTCTTTTAAATCTTGATAAGGTCTATGCTCAGCAATATTCATATATGCAGGACGAATAATCTTACTATTATTCAACAGCTCTTCCATTCTGTGAGCACTCCAGCCTGCAATACGTGCAATTGCAAACAATGGAGTGTACAGTTCTGCCGGTAAATCCAGCATACTATAAATAAAGCCACTGTAAAAATCAACATTGGCACTAACACCCTTATAAATTCTGCGCTCTTTCGCAATTACCTCCGGTGCTAATCTTTCTACCATACTATACAACGCATATTCCTTTTGACGTCCTTTTTCTTCAGACAATCCTTTTACAAATTGACCTAACAATTTTGCTCTTGGGTCAGACAAAGAATATACGGCATGCCCCATACCGTAAATAAGCCCTGTTTTATCAAAGCCTTGTTTACGCAGCAAAGAAACCAAATAATTTTTTACCTCTTCTTCATCGGTCCAGTCTTTTACTGTTTGTTTCATATCCTCAAACATCTGAGTCACTTTAATATTAGCACCGCCATGTTTTGGTCCCTTTAAAGAACCCAAAGCCGCTGCTATTGCTGAATATGTATCCGTTCCGGAAGAAGATACCACATGTGTAGTAAAAGTAGAGTTATTACCTCCTCCATGCTCTGCATGAAGAACAAGAGCAAGGTCTAATACACGGGCCTCCATTTTTGTATACTTGCTATCAGGTCTTAACAAATGTAAAATATTCTCCGCTGTAGAAAGATGTGGCTGCGGAGCATGAATAATTAAGCTCTGATCTCCATGGTAGTGGCAGTAACTATTATAACCATACACTGCCAATACAGGAAACAACGCAATTAGCTGCATACATTGTGCCAATACATTTGGAATAGACGTGTCATTCGGTAAATCATCATATGCATATAAAGTAAGCACGCTCCTTGCCAAAGTATTCATCATATCAGAACTTGGCGCTTTCATAATAATATCGCGCACAAATGTTGTTGGCAATGTTCTGTACTTTGCTAATAAACCACGAAAATCATTTAATTGTTTTTCATTTGGTAAGTTTCCAAATAATAATAAATAAACTGTCTCCTCAAAGCCGAATCTCTCGTCACGCATAAAACCTGCAACAATATCTTCAACATTGATTCCCCTGTAAAATAACTTGCCTTCACACGGTACAGATTCTCCATTAATAATATCATTTGCATGCACTTCAGATATTTCAGTAAGGCCTGCCAGTACACCTTTACCGTTTATATCTCTAAGACCACGTTTTACCTCGTACTTTGCATACAAGCTTGGGTCAATACCGCCCTTTTGTGTACATAATTTTGCCAATTCAATCACTTCAGGGGTAATCTCTGAGTATTGATAATCCATAATTTCTACCTCTTCCTATGTATTAATCTTGTTTCTAATAAAAGTACCTCTCTTTTCAATTTTTTATGGAATGAATATATAAAAAATTTTACTATTTTATCCGCACTTATATGTTCTCAATTATACCATAAAACACAATTCTTAACAAGCTACAAAATTGTTAAATATTTATAAAAATACGTTCCTATAGGTAAAACACATATATATATTCCCCAATTTTGTATACATTATAACGCAAAAAAAGCGTATTCCATTGCTACCAGGAATACGCATCTTTTTCTATATTTTATACTAACGCAGGGAGAACCTCACACAATAATTGAATAGATTTTTCTGCTGCTATAGCAGCAAACTGTTCAAAGGATATGTTGGCAGCTTCATCTGCATTATCGGAAATGGCGCGAATCACAACAAAATCAATATCATTCATATAACAAACTTGAGCAATACTGCCACCTTCCATTTCACACGCAATGGCCTGAAATTGATTAGAAATCTCTTTTAATTTATCAGATTGTCCAATAAATTGATCTCCTGTTGCAATAATACCAATATGTACTGCCCCCTGATACGTGTGTTTTGCTTTTTCCACTACCAGATTCACCAATTTTTCCGTCGCAGGAATCGTGATTAAATTAATTCCGGAAATAAAGCCCTTTGGATCTCCTACTGCGCTGGTATCCATATCATGTTGTACCAACCCTCTGGAGACAACTACGTCTCCTACGGATACACCTTTGCCGATGCCCCCTGCGACTCCCGTATTAATAATTGCCTTTGGTCGATACATCAGAGCCATAATTTGCGCACATATTGCTGCATTTACTTTACCTACTCCGCTACGTGCTACTACACACGGAATACCCTGAATGGTTCCTTTATAAAAATCAATTGTTCCAATGGTTTCTACTTCTGCATTCTGCATACGCTCTTTCAAACCATTCACTTCCATATCCATAGCCCCGATAATTCCTATCATACGATGAATCCTCCGTAAATATCTATTTTTTCGATTTTATCATATTTATGAATAGAATACAACGATGAACCATTACATAAAAAAATCACTTAGATAGTGATTCTTTTTTATTAGAATATTTTCTTAATAATAACGCACCACAGAAACTACTTTTCCTAAAATGATAACCTCTTTTGCATAAATTGGTTCAAATGCATCATTTTCCGGTTGTAGTCGAACGCAATCTGTTTCTCTATACAAACGTTTTACTGTAGCTTCATCTTCAATTAAGGCAACAACAATATCTCCATCACGGGCAGTGGGAGTTCGTTCTACTACAACATAGTCACCATCTAGAATACCTGCATTTTTCATACTTTCACCTTGTACGGTTAATGCAAATAGCTCCCGTCCTCTTTGTTGACCAGCAGCAATTGGCAGATATCCTTGTACCTCTTCTACAGCCAAAATTGGAAGTCCTGCTGTAACCTTACCCAAAATAGGCACTTGTGCTGCTTGTTCACAGCCTTCAATATGAATGGCCCTGTTTAACCCTGCATCACGTGAGATATAACCTAAATTTTCTAACGCTTTTAAGTGAGCATGCACAGTGGAAGTAGATTTTAACCCTGTAGCAGCACAAATTTCTCGTACGGATGGAGGGATTCCATATTGAGAACGGTCTTTTAAAAAATCATATATCTTCTGTTGGCTCTTGGTCAATGGTTTCATCTAAACAATCCTCCTTAATTCAGATAATGTAATCATACCACATATGCATCAAAAAAACAAACAAATGTTTGATATTTTGAAAATTTATTTACAAAATCACTTTACTCTATTCACAGAGTTGTAACAACTCATCTCATTTTATCGTTATAATATAAGTGTACAGAGGAAAGGAAGCCGCAACCATTCTTTTCGTACATTCTACACTCCTCAATCAAATAACCTTTCAAGCTAACGAGAACGAACCGAATCTATATGATTCGGTTTTTCTCTTTCTTAGATTTCGTGGAATGTTTACAAATGAATGTAAAACTATTCATAACTTCGTCACAATATCATTTTATAATGATATTGTAGTTAAAGGTAGACCGCAACTATCTTTTCTACCTCCCATTCTTCTCAATCAAAATTTTAAGCTAACAGAAAACGTCCAAAGATTTTACTTTGGACGTTTTCTTGTTATTTTTTTATATCTTCACCTGGAGCAATTACAGTTGTAGGCTCTTCATTTAAATTATCCTCGGACTCTTCTTCTACATTGTTTTCTACAGATTCTGTAGTTTGTTCCTCTGGAGAAGATGATTCTATTGAAATAAAATCATCTTTTTCCTCTCTATACTGATTGCGATAACGGTAATTATCACGATACACTGCATCAGACTGATCGTTCCTATCTCTTTTAGAAATTGCTTTTGTGGAAACTACAACACCACATAACAAAATAAGCAGAATGATACTTCCTATAAAAATTGCCACAATCATCACCCAATCATTATTTCATAATAATATCATGTCCTTTTGAAGTATAAAATAAAACATTTTACTGGAGCAATTTTTAGCAACTTTGATTATTTTTTAACAATTTTCACATAAAAATAATAAAAACACTCTATTTTATGTATATTTTTGTTATAAAGTCCTATAGATTTGTGATTGATAAACGTGCTATACTGTTTCACAATAAATCAAAAAGGAGAAAACATCATGGGACGATTTACCAATAAAACAGTTATTATTACAGGCGGTGCCCGCGGGATTGGATATGGCATTGCAACTGCATTTGCAAAAGAAGGAGCTAATCTTGTTCTAACCAGTATTGTACAGGAAGAATTGAATAATGCAAAACAAACATTGGAAGAAGAATACGGTGTAAAAGTGTTAGCACTGTATGCAGATGGGGGAGATTATTCCCAAGTACAGACTGCAGTTAAAAATACCGTTGATGCATTTGGAGGAATAGATGTTTTAATTAATAACGCGCAGGCCTCTAAATCCGGTGTCTTATTTGCAGACCATTCCGTAGAAGATTTTAAATTAGCAATTCACTCTGGGTTATATGCTGCATTCTACTACATGAAAGAGTGTTTTCCGTACTTAAAACAAAGCAAACAACCCAGAGTAATCAATTTTGCATCAGCTGCAGGGGTATATGGCAACATGGGACAAACTTCCTATGCAGCAGCAAAAGAAGGTATTCGAGGTATGTCACGCGTAGCAGCACGTGAATGGGGAAAACTTGGAATTACCGTAAATATAATATGTCCATTGGCTATGACAGAACAATTGGCAAAATGGGCTGAGGCAGAACCGGAAATGGCAAAAGCAAATTTAAAAAACATAGCATTAGGGCGCTACGGAGACCCTGAAAAGGATATTGGACGTACTTGTCTATTCCTTGCCTCGGAAGATGCATCTTATATTACTGGTCAAACCATACATGTTGATGGCGGTGGTGGAATCAGACCATAAAAAAATTGAATATTTTTATATGTGCGTAGCAAGCGGTCACCAACATGATATCTGACCTATTGCTACGCACAATTATTACAAAAATCTTAGGAGATAAAAATTATAACCTCTCCTATCTACAACATACATATTAATATAAATATCTATTAAGTATAATAGCACTACTCTTGCGGCAACTGTCCCATTAAAAATATCTATTACATTATTGTCCAACAAACCATTAATTTATCTTAACATCCCGAAAAATATAATAAAACTCATTTATGACTAACATTATGATAAGTGCTGAATTGTACTACACTGTTATAGATTTATAAACATAAACCAAAGTGCTCTTTGCATATCACTTCCAATTCAGCCTCCGTTAGATTTTCAAATACATCTATTTGCTGACCTTTTATGATTTTAAAGGTATTACCGTCAATACTTTTTCTTCCATCTATTGTCTTAATTGCAAGCATTCTATGAATTCTAAAAGGAGAATCCGGGTGTAGTTCACACCATGTACAGGCAGGAATAAAGTCAGCAGCTATCTGTTGTTGTTCAGTAAAAGATAAAATTCTCAACCATTGTTCCTTATAGTATTCATACAAAACCCAACCATAAAATGCTTCTTTTTCAAGCTTATAAACTTCGCCACACTGTTTCTGCACTAATCCTTCTGCTAAACGTAATGGATATTTAGGAGAACGTTGTCCAATTCCAATATCCCATATATAAGTACCATCTACAGCCTCTACTTTTAATAAGCGATGTCTCTGCATGGGTATATCATTTCCTGCATCCCGAAAAAATCTGGAAGAAAGATCTTTTACCCCAAATCCCAATGATCTCAAAAAAATTTCACTCAATCCATTTAGTTCAAAACAGAGGCCTCCTCTATGCTTTGTAATGATTTTATCATAAAGAATAGAACCGTCCAAAGAAATCATTTTATGATTCAATATATCCAAATTTTCAAATGGGATAGAAATATTATGTGCAAAACAAAGCTCTGACAACAACTGACCATCTAATTTATGACACTTATAATCATCATAATTCAATCCAATTCTTGTAAAATAATTCATCGTTTGCTCTTGATTTAAAATCATAATAGCTCATCTCTTTTCCTAAATAAAGTTTTATATTTGGATTATAGCACAGTTCTATTACAAATAAAAATATTTAGTTAAGCGAATAAAAAAGGAGAGAGTAGAAAACTACTCTCTCCTTAGCCTGGCTCCTCAAGTTGGACTCGAACCAACGACCCTGCGGTTAACAGCCGCATGCTCTACCGGCTGAGCTAAAGAGGAACGAAAACTGCTTATTTAATATACACCATCCCAGCAAAAAATGCAAGTGTTTTTTTACTTTTCAGGTGAAAAAATACCGGCAAAAATTCCCGGCCGCTTATTTTTCCGCAGCCGGGCGCCTTTTCTGTTTTTCAGTTCACTTTTTCTTCTGAGTTTTTACTTTTTCACAGGCCATCAGATAGGCATCCTCTCCGCCCGCCCAGGGGATTTCCATGCCCACAGCCGTTACTTCCATGTCCAGAACCTCGCTGTACAGCCTCGCGGTGACGCGGTCCGGGCCTTCGGGGGCCAGCTTTACCAGCGGGCAATGCACGCACGGCTTGTCCGCCCGGTAAAACACACGGTAACAAGGCTCGCCGGGCATTGCGCCGGGTACATCCTGCATTGTTTTTTTATTGGCGTAAAGCAGCTCATACGTTCCTTTTCGGATGACATACAGCCATGCGTCCTGCGAGTCCAAAATCGCCTGCGCGCCCTGCAGCGCATGGGTGAGCCTTGTGCGTGCCCGCGCCTTCAGCAGGTATACGCTCACGATTTCCGCTACAATGCACAGCAGGTCCGTCTGCTCCTGCGTCCAGAATCGGCTTTCCCGGCATTCATCAAAGCCGATGTAGCCCCTGGGCTTGCCGTCGTCGCGGATCACACACTGCAGCATGGACTTGATGCCTTGCGCCTCCAGAACCTGCACCTGATTCGGGGGCAGTGCATGGATGTCGCGGCAGTAAAAAATACCGTCCTCGTTAAAATTCTTATAATAATCCGCCAGTTCGCCCTCCAGCATATGCTGAAGCTGGTCTATCTGCGGCACAATGCCGTCGTTGCACCATTCAAAGGTGTTATCGCAGTATGTTCCGTCCTCGGAATCTTCAAAAATATAAACGCGGCTCACACCTACATGCCGCCCTACGATCTCCAGCACGCTGGGAATCGCTTTCTCCACATCGTCGGACTGGTAGAGAATGTGAAATACATACTCCGCCAGCGAGCTGCGCATCACGCCTGTGCCCAGCTCGGAATCAATCGTCTGTCCCACGGTGCTCTGTGTAGGCG
>ERZ773103.2645-NODE-2645-length-16134-cov-5.719945_pt1 | contig 16134 bp, 12 predicted proteins | sample MGYA00511118_ERZ773103 | MGnify/ENA primary metagenome ERZ773103 (study PRJEB29015, sample SAMEA2737821) | human gut metagenome | biome: human gut; feature: human-associated habitat; material: faeces | place: China | collected 2012 ... | reverse complement strand
CTGTGACCAGTGTCTCCTTATTTGCAAGAGCAATATCCTTTCCTGCCTTCATCGCCGCAATGGTCGGACGAATGCCAAGCATTCCAACGATCGCCGTCACAAGGATTTCTGCCTCTGGCTGCACGGCAATCTCCAGAAGCCCTTCCATACCGGATACAACTTTTGTATTACAGTCTTTGATCTTTTCTCTCAGTTCTTTTGCCCGGTTTTCCTCCCATACTGCCACCAGTGCCGGATGGAATTCCCGGATCTGCTGTTCCAAAAGCGTTATATTATTTCCGGCCGCCAGTGCCGTTACACAAATATCTCCCTGTTCCCGCACCACATCCAATGTCTGCGTTCCGATCGATCCGGTGGAACCAAGGATTGCTATATGTTTTCTTTTTTTCATTTTCTGATACCCCGATACTTATATTCGTTATATAAGCGTTCATTCCGTCAGTTTTCCAGCAGAACAAACCGTCATGAAAAGTATTTTTCATACTGATATCTATTCCATCGCCTTTAGTGGAAGAAATCATACAGATATGAAAATGTATCTTTCATATTAACACTTTTATCTATCCAATTTATAAAAATAAATGCTATCTTTTGTCTTTATAAAATTACCGAATCAAATACAGCGACAGATAGAAAATTACCGGTGCCGTAAAGATCACACTGTCAAATCGATCCATGATGCCGCCATGTCCCGGAATCAGTTTTCCATAATCTTTGATATCAAAATTCCGTTTGATGGCAGATGCTGCAAGATCTCCCACCATAGATAACAGAGCGCCTGCTGCGCAGATACCTGCCATCATGAAAATATATGCATTGTCTGCACCCATATGTCCTTTAAAGATAAATCCATAGATGATTGTCAGGATCGCTGCACCTACAACGCCTCCTACAGCTCCTTCTACCGATTTTTTCGGACTGAGCTTTGGCGTCATCTTATGTTTGCCAAACAGCATTCCCACACAGTACGCGCATGTGTCACATCCCCAGGAACACAGGAAGATTAGCCATACAAGATAACGGCCTCCCGGAAGCTCTCTGGTCTGATAGATGCAGGACAACATCACAGACACATAAAATACGCCGAAAAATGCAGCGATGATCTGATTTGCATGATATTTTGGATAACAAAATACAAACGAACACATGCACAGGATCAGCAATGCCATCACAAACAGCATGATATCCGGGATAAAATGAAATCCAAGATTCAGATAAAACACAACCGAGGCGATATATCCAAACAACGCCGGTAACGATTTTTCAATCTTAAATACACGATATAATTCATACAGTCCGATCAGGGAAATGATGCCCAATACCGCAAGCAGCAGATACCCTCCCTGTATAATAAAGATCAGTGCCAGTATAACCAGTATGACACCACTTATTAATCTTTGCTTAAACATATTTTTCTCTCAATACTTTCCTGTTTATTTTGTATAAAATACATTTTACCGTCATAATTACTCTTCTGCGATTGCTCCATACCGACGATCTCTTCCCGTATATGTGCGAATTGCATCCATCAGATCTTTTTTGCTGAAATCCGGCCAGGGAATCTTTGTAAAATAAAATTCGCTGTAAGCATGCTGCCACATGAGATAATTACTGAGCCGTTCCTCACCACTGGTGCGGATCATCAGATCCGGGTCCGGAATATCTGCCGTATCCAGATACGATGCGTATTTCGCATCATCCAGCTCATCTAAAGTAAACTTATCTTCTTTGTAATCCACTAGCATCTTTTTCATGGCACGGAGCATTTCATCCCGGCTTCCATAATTGATAGCGATCTGAAACTGCAGACCGGTATTATTTTTCGTCAGATCTTCCAACTTTACGATTGCATCCTGAATATCATCCGACAAACCCTCGCGATCCCCGATAATACGCATGCGCATATTATTTTTCATCGCTTTTTTCCCGATCGTGCGGAGATAATGGGTTAACAGTTTCATCAACGCTGCTACTTCTGTGGATGGACGGTTCCAGTTCTCCGTGGAAAATGCATATACAGTAAGATATTTGATACCAATCTCATCTGCATCCATACAGATCTGCTCGATATTTTTTGCGCCAACCGTATGTCCATAGGTTCTAGGCATACCTTTGCTTTTTGCCCATCTGCCATTTCCATCCAGAATGATCGATACATGCGTCGGTATTTTCAGACCTTCTAATTCCATCATTTGCGTTCTCCTTTATGTCAGACGAACCAAAAGGGACATATAGCGCATCACCGCACATGTCCCCCCGGTTTTTTCAACTATGTTGAGAGACTGACTATACTGTCATGATCTCTTTTGTTTTTTCTGCCACTGCTTTATCGATCTCAGCAATGTATTTATCTGTTACTTTTTGTACCTGTGACTCAAGATCTTTGATCTCATCTTCAGAAACATCGCCGGATTTTCCAAGTTTTTTCATGCTGTCATTAGCATCTCTGCGGATATTGCGGACAGCGACTTTGGCGCCTTCGCCTTTTTTCTTGATATCCTTTGCCAGATCTTTACGTCTCTCCTCGGTCAGTTCCGGGAATACAAGACGGATGCATTTACCATCGTTGGTGGGATTGATTCCAAGATCAGATACAAGGATTGCTTTCTCGATTTCTTTTAACATGGAGCCTTCCCATGGCTGGATCTGGATCATTCTTGCTTCCGGAACAGATACATTTGCCACAGACTGGATTGGTGTCGGTGCACCATAGTAATCTACTCTTAACTGATCTAATACATGCGGATTTGCACGACCTGCACGGATAGAGCCAAACTCATCTAACAGGTTATTATAGGATTTCTGCATTTTCTCCTCAAATGGCTTGATTTTGTCATTCATAATGAAAACCTCCAAAAAATATTTTATTGTTGTGGCATGAATGGCCTTTTTCGGCTAGACCGTAACTTTTGTTCCGTCGATCTCGCCTTTCATCGCTCTCACGATGCTGTTTTCTTCGTTTAAGCCGAATACGAACATCGGCATTTTATTCTCCATACAGAGAATAGATGCTGTCATATCTACAACAGCAAGCTTCTGGTCGATGACATCCTGGATTGTAACTTCACTATATTTTACAGCATTTGGATTTTTCTCCGGATCACTGTCATAAACGCCATCGATTGATTTTGCAAGCATGATGCACTCTGCTTCAATCTCGATGGCACGAAGTACGGTTGCTGTATCTGTGGAAAAATATGGATGACCGGTTCCTCCTGCAAAAAATACAACGCTTCCCTCTGCAAACTTCTGATTTGCATTGTCTTTGGAGAAAAGCTCTGTAAATGCTCCACATACGAAAGGAGTCATAACTGCTGTTTTCATTCCAACGGAACGGAAGATTTCAGAAACATAAATACAGTTCATTACAGTAGCCAGCATACCGATCTGATCTGCCTTTGTACGGTCGATCGTCTCACTGGTACGTCCACGCCAGAAGTTTCCGCCACCAATTACGATACCAACCTCTGTACCATTGTCTACAAGCTGTTTTACCTGTTTTGCTACAGCTGTTACGGTAGGCTCGTCAAAGCCTGTTTTTTTATCTCCTGCGAGGGCTTCCCCGCTCAATTTAAGCAAAATCCTGCTCATAATTCCCCTTCCCGACGCGAAAATAAGCGAACTCTTCCCGTCTCTCTAAATGTACATAACTATTGTAACACATTTTTAGGATTTGGCAATCACGAAAAAAGAAAAGCCCTGCGCAAAAGCAGAGCTCTGTCATCTTTTTTGTTCCGCACTTGTTATTCATGATCCATTGTTACCGGAACTGTAAGATCCTTTATGATCTCTCCGGCAATGATAAGCCCCACCACAGACGGAACAAATGCATTGCTTCCCGGGATCTGTCGCCTCTGTGTACAACTTCTTTCCGTTCCCGGTGGGCAGACGCAATGGTTCTTACAGCTGATTTCCATGTCATCAATCGGTGTCAGGGGTTTTTCTTTTGAATATACCACTTTCAGTTTTTTCACACCGCGCTTTTTTAATTCCCGGCGCATAACCTTTGCCAGCGGGCAGACGGATGTCTTATAGATGTCCGCAACCTCAAACGCTGCCGCATCCATCTTATTCCCGGCTCCCATAGAGCTGATGATCGGCACCCCGCTCTCCTGTGCCTGCATCACAAGCTGGATCTTTCCGGTTACCGTATCAATGGCATCTACCACATAATCATACTGAGAAAAATCAAACTGCTCTGCGGTATCCGGCATAAAAAAGGTCTTATACGTATTTACAACCGCATCCGGATTGATGTCCAGAATACGCTCTTTCGCCACATCAACTTTATATTTTCCAATGGTCTTTCTCGTGGCAAGAATCTGTCTGTTCAGGTTGGTCAGACATACTTTGTCATCATCGATCAGATCTAACGTACCCACACCGCTTCTCGCCAATGCTTCTACGGTATAGCCACCTACGCCGCCAATGCCAAACACTGCCACACGGGCATTTTTCAGACGGTCCATATTATCTTTGCCGATCAGAAGCTGGGTTCTCGAAAACTGGTTTAACATAAGGTAATCTCTCCTGTATATTTGTTCTTTATATTCTGTTTCTATGTGCTTTATAGCAATCTGTTTTTATCTATGTTCCATACAATCATCCGTTTTTATCAGCGTTCCATTTTCCTATACAACGCTGATCCTGCCTGTCATCTTTTCAGACTTTCCCAACAGGAAACATGCTGTTTTACCATCGCCCATTGTACCATCTTACCGGGCGTTCTGTCAAACCTATCTAACGAATATGTTGTTTCTCAAAACCCTTAAATCCAATCATCCGCACACCGCAAATATGTTATTCATATCTTCTATCTCATAAAGGCTCTTTATATGTGGCATTTTTATCACAACAGATTACAGATTTTTTATGCAACACAGACATCTATATCTCAGACTTCGCAATCATTTTTTGTGCGCGACCTTCCATTGATTCTACCAAAAAAATACCGTACCCTTTTCATCATTAAGAAAAAAGGTTGAAACCTCTGCGGTTTCAACCTTTTTTGGGTATATAATCATTATCTATTCAACACTTTTCAAAGCTTCTACCGGATCGATCACATTTAACAGTCTGTTTGTGATCAGATTTACGATCAGGGTAAATACAAATGCGATCACTGCTGCAAATACATAGCTGACCGGATAGATGCTGACAGCAAAGTACAGTCCCGGTATCTTTAATGCCCATGTCAAACAGTTACTTAAGAAATATCCGGCCGGAAGACCAAATGCAATGCCAATTAAAGAAAGAATGATCGTTTCCTTATTTACATACATATGCACTTCCCTGTCATAAAATCCCAGTACTTTTATAGTGGCAAGTTCCCGGCAACGTTCGGAAATATTGGTCGTAGACAAGGTAAACAATACGACAAAGGCAAGTCCCGCCGCCATCAGGATAATGACATAGACGACCATGTTCATCAGAGAAAATGCCTGGGAAAACTCTGCTTTCAGTGTATCTGTTCCTGTCGCAGAAATGATCTCCTCTTTCTCACTGATCTGTTTTACATATGCTTGCCGATCTTTACACTGATCCGTAAACCTTACCAGCACTGCATTAGGTTCCATTGTACCAAAATGTGCTTCATAATACGTCTGGCTGACATACACAATGTCGCCCAGATAGTTTTCCGTTACGCCGGCAACCTCCACGGTACTTTCATTCATGGAAAGGTCTCTTACAGTCAACCGGGCACCGTTTTTTGCCCCCAGTACATCCGAGGTGCTTTTAGTTATCAGGATTCCCTCATCATCCAGAGAAAGTTTCTTTCCTTTTTGATCCGCCAGGCGGATAAACGTTTCCAGATCCTGTCCTTCAGGAATGACAAACATCTGAACGCTTTGCTCTTTTCCTTCCGCATTGGACAGCTTTACGCTGGTAAGCTGTATATTCAGATAAGATTCTATGTTTTGTGTGTCATCCATATACGTCAGCAGCTTCTCATTATCCTTTTCCTGTGCTGCTGCAAGAAGATCATAATGATTTACCTTTTCATATTGCAACGGCATCAGTTCTGTCACTGTATTTTTTATAGCAAATCCGCATACAAGCAATGCCGTACATCCCATGATTCCGGCCACTGTCATGATCAGACGTTTCTTATAACGGAACAGATTTCGTGCAGTTACCTTATTCAAAAATGAAAAACGTTTCCACAGGGCAGGAATCCGTTCCAGAAAAATGCGGGATCCTTCTTTTGGCGCCTGAGGACGCATAAGCACTGCCGGCATGTGAGACAGTTCCACTCTGCACGCCCATAAAGCAGCGATCAGAATACCGCCGGCAAAAAGCAGAATGCTGATGATTCCGGAGACCCACTCCGGACGGATCACATACGTTGGAATCACATACATCATACGGAAAAATACAAAGATAATCTTCGGTAAAACAACAAAGCCACACAGATCTCCAACAATACCACCCGTAATGCAGGCGCTTGCCGCATAGACAACATATTTTCTGCGGATCTCCCGGTTTTTAAAACCAAGTGCTTTGTATGTTCCAATCAGACCCCTGTCTTCTTCTACCATTCTTGTGATTGTCGTCAGACTGATTAGTATTGCCACAATAAAAAAGATTAACGGAAAGAAATTAGCCAGCCCCTCAATTGAAATCGCATCATTATCCACATTAGAATAGCCACTCAGGGAATCCCGTCCCTGCACATACCATTTCGCCATGGAGATATCGTCAATCTCCTGCTGTGCATCAGCAAGTTCCCCGGCAACTTTCTCTTCATTTTCGGCAAGCTCCTGCTCGCCATCCACGAGTTTTTGCAGACCGTCATCCAATTCCTGCTGTTTTTCTTCCAGCAGGGCACGGCTCTCTGCAATCTTAGCTGTCGCCTGCACTTCCTGTTCTTTTAATGCCTGCTCGCCAGAACGAAGTTGTGCTTTGCCTGCTTCCAGCTGTGCCTTGCCATCCGCCAGCTGCTGTTCACCGGAAGAGAGTGCCGCTTCCTGTTCCTCCAGCTGTCTTCTGCCAGCTGCAAACTGTTCTTTTGCAGCCTTTTCCTGTTGCTGCAAAGTTTCCATCTGCGCCTGTATCTGGGCTATACCCTGCTGTGCCTGTGCAATCTGCCCCTGTATCTCTGTCAGATCTGCCCCCGGCACCTGCTGCATCTGCCGTTCCAGCTCCTGCAGCTGTTGCAGGGATGCCTGCGTACTTTTCAGAGTCTCCTGCAACATCATTTTTCCGGATTCCAGTTCGGACAGGGATGCCTGCTCCTGCTGTTCCAGAGTCTCTCTCGCCTGAGAAAGGGCTGTTTTTCCAGCCTGCAATTCCTGTTCGGAAGCTGCCAGCTGCTCTTCCGATGCTTTTATCTGATTTGAAGACTCCTGCAGCTGCTGTTTTGCTTTCGCAAACTCCTGGTTTGCTATGGCTTCCTGCTTTTTAAGTTCTTCTTTCCCATCATTCAGCTGATTCTGACCATCTGTAATCTCAGTTCTGGCATCGATGAGCTCCTGTCTCGCATCCTCCAGCTTCTGCATTGCCTCTTCGGATGCTTCATCATAAGCATCCTGTGCCTCTTTTTTTACAGACTCATACCGGGCTGTCTGCCGTTTTTCCTTTAACTCTTTTTCTATCTGGTCTTCCACCTGACGAACCTGTAAGCGATAAGCATCCGTATAACACATCAGCTCATCCGATCCTTCCAAAGACAGATAGATAGCGGTATACACTTCTGTGTCTGCCGCTATTGCCGGGACAAAAATTGTATAATCCGTAGAAGAAGTGGAACGGAAGGAAACACTTCCTTCCCGGTTATTCACATCCATGGGATTCAGCACTTCCGCCGTGATCGTATATACTCCATCCGGAAAAACATCGCTATCTTCTTCCTCGTCAAAGGTAAGCGTATCTCCGATCTGTTTCCCTGTATCTGCCAGATAAGACTCCGTTACCGCTACCTCATTTGCCGCTTCCGGGAGACTTCCCTTTACAACCGTGGGACGGTTCAGTGACTCGCCGATCGTGCGGATCTCCGCTTCCTGTCTGGTTCCGTCAATATCCGTATATACCGATGCGCTGTATTCGCCTTCTGCTGTTTGCACACCTTCCACAGCCCGCAGCTCTTTCAGGTCATCCTCGTCCAGTCCAAGGGTAGATGCAACACTGATATCAAACAGTTTCTGACTGTCATACAGCTGATCTGCAGAATAACGCAAATCCACACAGGCCGCTTTCAGCCCTGTCATCATGGTCGCGCCCAATGCTGTAATCAGTAAAATAGAAAAAAATCTCTTTTTCCCCTTTTTTATCGTTCTTATGATATCTTTTTTATCTGCTCGCATAGGGTCTACCACTCAATCTCCGATACCGGAACCGGACATTCATTGCAAGTCATTTCTACAACTTTTCCACTGCGAAACCGAATCAGTCGGTCTGCCATCGGCGCCAGTGCAGAATTATGCGTGATCAGTACCACGGTAATGCCCTCGCTTCTGCAAGTATCCTGCAAAAGCTTCAGAATCTGTCTGCCGGTGGCATAATCCAGTGCACCCGTCGGTTCATCGCAGAGAAGCAGCTTTGGATTTTTTGCAAGTGCACGGGCAATGGATACCCTCTGCTGTTCTCCACCGGATAGCTGTGCCGGGAAATTGTTCATACGCTCCCCAAGGCCTACTTTTTTCAACGTTTCAGCCGCATCCAGGGAATCTTTACAGACCTGTGCCGCCAGTTCTACGTTTTCCAGTGCTGTCAGATTAGGCACCAGATTGTAAAACTGAAATACAAATCCGATATCGGTACGTCGATAGCCTACCAACTGTTCCCTGGTATATTCCGTAATATCCCTGCCATCGACAGAAATATGACCGGAAGTCGCCACATCCATACCACCGAGAATATTCAGAGCCGTCGTCTTTCCAGCTCCGGAAGCGCCAAGAATAATGGCGAACTCCCCTTTTTCCACTGTAAACGATGCATCATCTACCGCACGGATCGGCTTTTCTCCTACAATATATTCTTTTGTAATATTTTTAAAATTTATGTACGCCATAGTTTTATCATTAGCAAATCACATGCAGCTCTCCTGTCACAGAATCAATCACATAACCACCAATCTTAACGTCCTGCGGCATCAGCGGATGGTGCTTGATCGTATCCACTGTATCTGTTACAGACTGCTCTACAGTATCAAATCCTGCCAGCCAGTTTTCGAAGTTCACACCGCAGTATTTCATCAGATCAATAGATTCCTGTGTAATACCACGCTCTTTCATATGATGGATCATTACCTCACTGTCAATATGCTGTACGCCACAGTCTGTATGACCGATGACCATGACTTCTTCCACACCAAGCTCGATAATTGCCACCAAAAGGCTTCGGATCACACTTCCAAAAGGGTTGCTGACAACACCACCTGCATTCTTAATAATCTTCACATCTCCATTTTTAAATCCCAGCGCTGCCGGAAGAAGTTCTACCAGCCTGGTATCCATACAGGTTATGATCGCAATCTTTTTATTTGGATATTTACTTGCCGCATACTGCTCGTATCTTTTTTCCTCCACAAATTTTTTGTTGTAGGCTAAAATTTCGTCAATCATCATCGTACTCTCCTGACTTAAATCTAAATTTGCAGAATGTTTTCTTTGCCCTGATTTCCTGCTATGAAAAAACAGCATCCTTTTCAATTAGAGCAACCAGACATCAGCCAATGGTTGTATCTAACCTTATATAAAAACGGCTCAGACTGTCAATTTCTGCATATTATTATCATACCAAATGTGTTTCTCAAACAAAACCATTCCGACAGAATTTATACATTTTTTATATTTGCAGTTGAGCATTTCTGTCGCTTTGACATTTTACCGGTAACCGCAAGATATCCATGTACAATGAAATCTGTTATGATCAATACTGCCACAGCCCACAGCAGACACGCTTTCACATCAAATGCGTAAAATGCAGCCAATCCTCCAATCGCATAATATACGCCTATATGTATCGCATACATTTTAGATATTTGTTTGGAATAAAAACCCAATCTGTTATATCCAAATTTCCATTTTTCTACTATCGGCATGATCCAGAATGCGATTGCAAATACAAACAGAATCGTGCAAAAACTTCCAATTATTTTTATAAGCCCCGGTGTTCTGTATTGTTCGAGCATATAACCAAAGAATGCGTCAACGTTTGGATGTGTTATGATACAGCACACAAACCACACCGCCGCTATGATGCCACATACGATTCCACTCTTTTTATAAAAAAGCCCTTTTTCATCCTCCGGTATCCTTCTGATAACTTTTGCAAAAACATATCCTAAAAATACATAACTCAAATATGGGAAGAAGCAAAAACTTGTGTTACCATTTCCACCAAACGTCATATCCAGGATCCAGTTAAGCAGCTGGTTATCAGAAACCAGTAATTTTGTAAACGGCGTTACGATTCCGACGATGACCGCACTTATTACATACCAGTGTAATTTTACATTCAATTTTCTGTACAACGCCAGTATAAGATAACACATACCGGAGATAAAGAATATATTTACAAATGTAAGCATGGAATACAGGTTTGCTTCATATAGTGCCCTGCTGCCAGCAACTTCGCCTGTGATCAGATTTCTGATATGAAAACTGATCATAATCGCTGCCGCATAACATAAGTTGCTGATTCCCTGGTATATTAATAATTTTACACCGTTTTTAACCATGTCCCCAGGGTTGGAATGACGGGTAAAAACGCTTCCAAATCCCATCGTAAACAGATACAGGCAGGCGCCTGTCGGCATAAATATCGCAAACAGGATCTCATGTACATTTGATGTTGCTGCTTCATCCCCCGCTATCGTCTGGAATGAGTGTATAAATACGATCATAATCATCAGGAACCCCTTTACCAGATCAAGTTCCCGCTGCCGCCCTGTATTGACCTCTCTGTCTTTCAAAGAAAGCATATTTTATCCTCTCCCCTTCTATAATATCTGACGCAACAAGCCACATTTTCATACAAATTTTCATTACTCTATTTTCATTGGTACAAATAGTCCCGTTTTTTCTCATACATAATATACCAATCATTTCGCAATCTTTTTGGGTATGATTATTTTTATGATAATAGTTTTATCTTACCATATTTTTACACAAAAAACACCCCTCGCAAATAGTATTACAACCATTTGCGAGGGGTGTTTCAAATTCAGAACCTCAATACAATATCTGTATTTAGCTTATGCGTTCTGCATCTGAGCTGCAACCTCAGCTGCGAAATCCTCATTTTTCTTTTCAAGACCTTCGCCAGTCTCAAAACGAACGAATTTTTTCAGAACAATCGGAGAACCAACTTCTTTGGAAACTGCCTCAAGATATTTAGCAACAGTCTCTTTGTTCTCTGCTTTTACATATTCCTGCTCTAACAGGCATACTTCTTTCAGCTCTTTGTTCAGACGACCAGTGATCATCTTCTCGATGATATTCTCCGGTTTGTTTGCATTTTTCGGATCGTTTTTAGCCTGAGCCATAAGGATCTCTTTCTCATGCTCTTTGTACTCTTCTGAAACTTCATCTGTAGAGATATATTTCGGGTTCAGAGCTGCGATCTGCATTGCAACGTTTTTCAGAGCTTCTTTTACAGCATCGTTATTAACAGTAGTCTGTGCTTCTACCAGAACACCGATCTTACCGCCAGCGTGGATGTAAGATACTACGATACCATCTTCAGAAACGATTTTCTCGAATCTTCTGATGTTCATGTTCTCGCCGATCTTAGCGATCATTGCTGCAAGTTTGTCAGCAACAGTCATAGATGTATCAAGTGCCCAAGTTTCTGCTTTGAATGCCTCGATATCAGCAGCCTCTGTATCAGCAGCCTGCTCTACAACCTCTTTTACATATCCCTGGAATACTTCGTTCTTAGCAACAAAATCTGTCTCAGCATTTACTTCTACGATAGCAGCAACTTTGTCATCTGCTTTAATTGTAGTAGCAACGATACCTTCAGCAGCGATTCTGCCAGCTTTTTTCTGAGCGGTAGCAAGTCCTTTTTCACGAAGGAACTCTACTGCTTTATCGAAATCGCCATCTGTCTCGGTAAGTGCTTTTTTGCAGTCCATCATACCTGCTCCGGTCTGCTCTCTTAATTCTTTTACCATGCTTGCTGTAATAGCCATAACCTTTTACCTCCAAATCAAACTGTCAGGACAATGTCTGTCCATACCTTATGCACCAACGGTTCTTATGCTTCAGCTTCTGCCTCTTCTGCTTCGTCAGCGTACTCAACATCAGCGTCAACAGTTCCCTGTTTTGCTTCGATAACAGCGTCTGCCATTTTGGAAACGATTAATTTAACGGCTCTGATAGCATCATCATTACCCGGGATTACATAGTCAAGCTCTTCCGGATCACAGTTAGTATCTGCAATACCAATCAGAGTAATGCCAAGTGTATGAGCTTCCTGTACACAGATTCTCTCTTTTTTCGGATCTACTACAAAGATTGCATCCGGGATTCTGTCCATATCTTTGATACCGCCAAGATTCTTTTCAAGCTTATCCCACTCTTTTTTGAGGTTGATAACTTCTTTTTTCGGAAGAACATCGAAAGTTCCGTCTTCAGACATTTTCTCGATTGCTTTCAGTCTTGCGATACGGCTCTGGATTGTTTTGAAGTTGGTAAGCATACCGCCTAACCATCTCTCGTTTACATAGTACATTCCACAACGCTCAGCTTCTGCTTTGATTGCATCCTGTGCCTGTTTTTTTGTACCAACGAAAAGGATTGTACCACCCTGAGCTACGATATCAGCTACAGCATCGTAAGCTTCGTCAACTTTACCTACAGATTTCTGCAGATCAATGATATAGATACCATTTCTCTCTGTAAAGATGTACGGAGCCATTTTCGGGTTCCATCTTCTTGTCTGATGTCCGAAATGTACACCAGCTTCCAGTAACTGTTTCATTGAAATAACACTCATTTTTCTACCTCCATGGTTTGTGCTTCCATGTGCTTCTTGCCCTCCGGCTTACCTCTTCGGCACCATACCAGATAGTCCGCACATGTGATTAATATTTTCAGACCGGACAATCATAGCATAATCAAATATCTTATGCAAGTATTTTTTCATTTTTTTCGATTTTATTCCAACGCCTTTCGTTCACGATACAAATAATAAAAACGGTGTTATTTACATTTCGGGAATCAGGCTATCGTTTTTATAAATAAAAAATGGCAATACCAACATCTATGAGTACCACCATTTTTATTTTTCTGTTATTTTATTTATGAATCAACTTCTACAAAATCATATAAATCTGTTTACCCATATAAGAAACATTCGTTCATGCGCAAGAATCTATTTTTTCTGATTCCGTTTCATCTCTTCCAGTTCATCAAATACCATATCGTTTAACACTTTTATATAGGTTCCTTTCATTCCGGAGGAACGGGATTCGATTACGCCTGCGCTTTCAAATTTACGAAGGGCATTTACGATCACGGATCTGGTAATGCCTACCCGGTCTGCAATCTTGCTGGCTACCAGCAGTCCTTCATTTCCATCCAGTTCATCAAAAATATGATAGATGGCTTCCAGTTCGGAGAAGGACAGCGTATTAATGGCCGAACGTACGACCTGCTGTTTTCTGACTTCTTCCTCACTCTCTTCATTTTCAGAGCGGAGCATTTCCAGACTGACTACAGTTGCGCCATATTCTGTCAGGATAATGTCATCGATCTCATACTGATTCTGCAGGCGATATACAAACAGGGAACCCAGACGCTCTCCGGCGATATCAATCGGAGATGCTATGGCTGTGTAAGATTTTGTATCGGTATCTGCAAATCCAAGCGTTTCCAGATTTACATTTTCTTTTGTAGACAGAATACTCAACAGACGCTCGTTCAAAAATGAATCAATATATCCTCCTACCGTATTATCCATCAGTTCATGGATCTCCGGTACATTGTTCAGATGACTGACTCCCAGGATTTTCCCTTTTCTGCTGATTACCAGTACATTGGATTCCAGAATCTCAGAAAGTACCTCACAGATATCGTTAAATACGACCTTTGAAGAATTATTGTTGTGAAGAAGCTTTCCTATTTTTCTTGTTTTGTCAAGAAGACGTACACTGCTCATAGTTTCCTCCCATTTTTATCGTTAGATATATTTCTTTTTTCAGGCACAAAAACAGTGCCAAAATTTCTATAATCATTCAAATTTTAGCACTGTTTTTCAAAAAATTCAATATATTTTTGTATTTATATAAAATATTTCAACCAATTATTTTATATGACAGAAAAATCAGGAAATTCCCAGAACTTACTCCTCTTTTTTGGGTTTTTCCATGACAAATCCACACTGTTCATCGGCACAGACCAGCTTATTTCCCTTCTCCAGCATATATCCGCCACATTCCGGACATTTCTCGGTAGAAGGTTTCTGCCAGGACATAAAATCACAGTCCGGATTGTCAATGCAGCCGTAATATTTTCGGCCTTTTTTTGTTTTCTTTAAGACAACGTCCTTACCGCACTTCGGACAGGATACGCCAATCTTCTCATAGTACGGTTTTGTATTTCTGCAGTCCGGGAATCCCGGGCAGGCAAGAAATCTGCCATGCGGACCATATTTGATGACCATGTTCCGACCACATTCTTCGCAGATCGTATCGGTAACCTCATCCTCGATCTTATGCTCTTCCAGCTCTTTCTCCGCATGTTCCACTGCAATCGCAAGATCCGGGTAGAAATTCCGTATAATGATCTTCCAGTCAATATTTCCCTCTTCCACGCTGTCGAGAAGAGATTCCATATTTGCGGTAAACCGTTCATCTACGATAACCGGAAAAGCTTCTTTCATGATGTTGTTAACCACTTCGCCCAACTCTGTCACATAGAGATTTTTATTTTCTTTCGCAATATAATGGCGGCCAAGGATCGTTGTGATCGTCGGTGCATAGGTACTTGGACGACCAATGCCGATCTCTTCCATTGCTTTTACTAAAGATGCCTCTGTATAATGCGCCGGCGGCTGTGTAAAATGCTGTTTCGGTTCCAGCCCCTCACAGGAAAGCTCGGAATCCTCATTCAGGGATTTTCCAAGCACGGTATGATCCGCTTTCTCATCATCCAGAGAATATACCGTCATATATCCGCTGAATTTTACTTTGGATGCAGATACTGCAAAACGGTAATTGCCGGCACCAATTTTAACCGATGTGGTTTCATATACAGCCGGAGTCATACGGCTTGCAGCAAATCGATTCCAGATAAGCTGATACAGACGAAACAGATCTCTGCTTAAAGACTCTTTGACCATTGCCGGAGTCCGGCTGATATCAGTCGGACGGATCGCCTCATGGGCATCCTGGATTTTATTGCCGTTTTTCTTTGCGTTGACAGTTTCGGAAACAAATGCTTCACCATACTGCTCTTTGATATATTCCCTTGCAGAAGCATCTGCCTCCTCAGAGATACGGACAGAATCGGTACGGAGGTATGTGATCAGACCTACGGTTCCGTTTCCTTTGATGTCAATTCCTTCATACAGCTGCTGTGCCAGACGCATGGTTTTCTGTGTGGAATAATTCAGATGTTTGCTGGCTTCCTGCTGCAGTGTACTGGTCGTAAATGGCATCGGCGGTTTCTTGCTCCGATCTCCCTTTTTGACACTGAGCACAGAATACTCCGCACCTTCCAGCTCTTTCAGCACTTTGTTCATCTCTTCCTCGGAAGTGATCTGCATTTTGCCGTTTTCATCGCCGTAAAATTTTGCGACCAGCGGTTTCTTCTCGCCTTTTACCTGAAGCACGGCATCCAGCGTCCAGTATTCCTCCGGAATAAATGCATTGATCTCATCTTCCCGGTCACAGATGATACGCAACGCAGATGACTGTACACGACCGGCGCTCAAGCCGCGTTTTACCTTTGCCCACAATACCGGGCTGATCTTATAGCCTACCATACGATCCAGCACACGCCTTGCCTGCTGCGCATCTACCAGATCCATATTGATCTGACGCGGATTCTTCAGAGATGCTTTTACCGCATTTTTTGTAATCTCATTAAAAGTAATACGATGAATATCTTTGTCTTCCAGCTTTAATGCCTTGGACAAATGCCAGGAAATGGCCTCTCCCTCGCGGTCCGGGTCAGTTGCGAGATA
>ERZ773103.2644-NODE-2644-length-16145-cov-2.786203_pt1 | contig 16145 bp, 14 predicted proteins | sample MGYA00511118_ERZ773103 | MGnify/ENA primary metagenome ERZ773103 (study PRJEB29015, sample SAMEA2737821) | human gut metagenome | biome: human gut; feature: human-associated habitat; material: faeces | place: China | collected 2012 ... | reverse complement strand
ATAATCACAAAGTGCAGGAATCATCTCAGCAGTTACTTTATCCGCACGTAAAATCTATTCCATATCCATCATATAATCCCATTACACCTTCTACTACTGCTATATCAGCATCTTTAGATGCTTCTTTTACTATATACTTTATTTTTTCATCTTCAAGCATATATGAATCTAAGTTTCTTGAATATCTCCCTGTTATAAAAGTATGATAAGAAGGATCTATATAATCAGGCCCTACTTTAAATGGTTGTACTTTTAAATTTCTCTTTGTAAGTGCTTGCATTATACCTAATGAAATAGTTGTTTTCCCTACACCGCTATTTGTTCCTGCAATTAATATCTTTTTCATTTCTATCACCTATTGTCCATTATTTTCTTCATGTTCTTGCATTATTTGATAGATTTTATCTATATCCAAATGCTCTCTCAAGAAATCAGCCAATCTATCATATTCTTTATCTTTAAATTCTTTAAATGACTTTACCTTGCTATCTATTCTTTCTAAGCCTTTCATTTCTCTTATATTATTTAAAATAGTTCTAGTAAAATCTATATCATCAAATATTCCATGAAGATATGTTCCCAAAACATTACACTCAGAATTTACGCTTCCTTCTGTGTAATTAACTTTTTGGCCTAATTTTTCTGTAATAGTGCATAGATTTTTAATTCCGTCACCTCTATCGGTAATTCCCATATGTATCTCATAACCTTTAACTTTTTTGCCTTCTAAATTAGCAAAATATCCATTTAAATCTTTATCTATAATAGCATCTACTTGTGTTGTAGTTTTTTCAAGTTCAAAAGTTGTTTCAGTATCTAAAAGACCAATTCCTTCTACTTCTTCTAAATCACTTTCTACATGATATGGGTCTTTTAATTTCTTACCTAACATTTGATATCCACCACAAATGCCTAATATTATTTTCCCCTTATTTTTCAGCTCATTAATCTTATCAAAAATTCCATTTTGTTTAATAACTCTTAAATCATTTATTGTATTTTTAGTTCCTGGTATTATTATTAAATCTGGATTATTAACCTCATCCACATTTTCAATATATCTAACACTAACCTCATCAATTCTTTCTAAGCTACTAAAATCAGTAAAATTAGACATATGAGGAAGTCTTATTACTGCTATATCTAAATTACTAACACTATTATTTTTAATCCTTTCAGTAACACTATCTTCATCTTCAATATCTAATTTAAAATATGGTAAAACCCCTAATACTGGTATATTTATTATTTCTTCTAACTGCTTCATCGCCTCTTTAAAATAATCAACATTTCCTCTAAACTTATTAATAATAACTCCCTTTACTCTACTTCTTTCTTCCTCTTCAAGTAACATTAATGTTCCAACTACAGATGCAAATACCCCTCCCCTATCTATATCTGCTACTAAAATTACATCTGCATCTGCTGCTTTTGCCATTGACATATTAGCTATATCAGTTTCTTTTAAATTAATTTCTGCACAACTTCCCGATCCCTCTAATATAATTACTTCAAAATTTTTTGAAAAATTATCAAATGTTTCTTTTACTATTTTTTTTAATTCTTTATTTAATTCTTTATATTTGTATGAATCCATCATACAATGAACCTTACCATTAACAATAACTTGCGTTTTATTATTTCCACTAGGCTTTAATAAAATAGGATTCATGTATGCCATTGGCTTTAATTCACAAGCTTCTGATTGAACAACTTGTGCTCTTCCCATTTCTAATCCATCTTCTGTAACATATGAATTTAATGATATATTCATTGCTTTAAATGGTGCTACTTTAAATCCTCTATTTTTATAATACCTACATAAAGCCGTTGCTATGGTACTTTTTCCTACTCCTGAGGCTGTTCCTAGAACCATTATTTTATTCATGGACAATTTCCTCTATCTCTAAAAATCCATGTGTTTCATTTTTTATAACATTTAAAATTTTAAAATTAATAGGATATTTAAATAGCGGTCCATCATAAACAAAAGTATGATATTCTCCATTTTCTCCACATGCATCTGAGCCTGTTTCTTTTATATCTTTAACTACATCTTTAGTTAAAATTTTTCCTAGAAACTCTTCTCCCATACACTGAAGCTTTACATTTTTTATAATTGTCTTAAATCCGCTATCAATAAATTCATAAACAAGCTCTTCTCTATCTTCTTCCCACAAAGGAAATATAGCCTTTATATTAGCTTCATCACATCTACTAGTACACCATTTTCTATGTTCTTTTAAATCTATATCTCCAAAAGCACAAGAATCTGCTCCAAACTTTTCCTTTATATAAATTAATGCTTGTGTAAACTTTTCTGTATAATCATTTCCTGCAACTTCTATTAATACTACAGGAATATCTAATGACTTTGAAATTTCATATATTAAGTTTACTGAAACTCCATGAAAGCAAGACTTTTTTTTATATTTATTAATTGTTGTAATTAAAGCTACTGGAATATTTCCCTTGTTTATCATTCTATATAATGCTAAAGTACTATCCTTACCACAACTATATGACATTATAAATTTATTCATTTGTTTAACTCCTTTCCAATATTGTAAAATTTTATTTAAAGTAATCTTAAACTTTAATTCCATTTTTCTAAAGCTTCTATCATAAATGTTTTTACATCAATTCCATAAACTTCTTTAAGCTTATCTCCATTTAATACTTCCCTTGCATTTCCAGCAGTAGCTATTTTCCCATATTTCATCATTACTACCTTTTCTCCAAATGTTTGTACTAAATTTAAATCATGTAATACAGCTATTACTATTTTATTATTTTCTTTACTCCACTTATTTAAATACTCTAACATTTCTATTTGATATTTTAAATCCAAATGATTTGTTGGTTCATCTAAAAGAATTACATTTGGGTCTTGTGCAAATGCTCTTGCTAAATATACCCTTTGTAATTGTCCACCTGATAATTCACTTATTAATTTATCCTTTAAATCTAATAATCCTACATTTTCTATACTTTTAATTATTATTTCTTCATCACTTTTGCTCATTCTTGAAAACACACCTTTTAAATGTGCATATCTTCCTAATGATACTGTTTCATAAACTGTATAAGGAAAATATATAGAACTTGCTTGACTCATTAAAGCTATATTTTTAGCTAAGTCTTTTCTATTAAATTTACTTATTTCTTTTCCATTTAATAATATACTTCCCTTATAATTCAAAAGATTAGCTATAGATTTTAATAATGTGCTTTTCCCACAACCATTTGGACCAACTATACATAAGTTACTTCCTGGTTCAACATTAAAGCTTACACCCTTTATTATTTCATTATTGTCATATCCACACCTAACATTTTTAACTTCTAACATTAAGCCACCACCTACTTTGACTTTTTAAAATATATATAAGCAAAAAAAGGAGCTCCAATTAATGCAGTTATTGCACCAACTGGTAATTCTGATGGTGCTACTATAGTTCTTGCAACTAAATCAGTAAGTATCATCATACATCCACCAAACACTGCTGACATAGGTACAACATAAGAATGTTTTGAACCAAATATTTTTCTAACAACATGTGGAGCAATTAAATCTACAAATCCAATAGTTCCACTTAATGCAATAGCACTTCCAGTAAGAATTGCTACATATAAAAATAATCTTCTTTTAACTTTATTAGTATCAACTCCAATTGTTTTAGCTTGATCTTCTCCAAAAGTTAATACATCCATTTCTTTAAAATAAAAAGATACACCTAAAATTCCAATAATGAAAAATGGTATACCTGCCTTTACATAACTCCAACCCTTCATTGAAAATGATCCCATAGACCACATTGTTATACTTTGTATCTTATCGCTTGCTAATGCTGAAATAGTAGTTAATGCCGCGCTAAAAAATAATGATATTACCATACCAGCTAATATTATAGTTGTATTAGACATTCCTCTATCAACTTTTTCAGAAAACTTTAATACTATTACCATAGTAATTAAACTACATAAAAAACCTACTACAGGCATAGTTAGTCTTCCTAATACAGATATTGATGCTCCTGTTATAATTAATATTCCTACCCCTAATGAGGCACCTGAAGATATTCCTAATGTATATGGTGATGCCAATTGATTTTTTAAAACAGATTGAACTATAGCTCCACTTGCTGCAAGGGATCCTCCTACCATAAATGCAAGTAAAACCCTTGGTAATCTTAAATTCCAAATGATAGCTACTTGCTTTGGATCAATTCCATTTGTTAATGGGACGTTAAAAAATTTATTGCCTAATATAGAAAAAGTATCTAATACGCTAATATTGGAACTTCCAAGGGAAGTTCCAATACCTATAACTAACAATATCAATGGAATTGATAATATTAATAATATTTTATTTTTATAGTTCTTTGTATTCATCTGGATAAATAGCTTTTGCTATTTCCTTTAATGCTTTTATTACATTTTGTGAAGGTCTTGAAGAAGCATTATTATCTATCGAATAAACAGCTCCATTTTGTACTGCAGTTATTGTGTCCCATCCATCTCTACTTTCTACATCTTCAATTGCAGTTAAACCAGCTTCATTAGTTCCTGGTGTATTTACTAAAATAACATCTGGATTAGCATCTATAACAGCTTCTGGTGTTACTGTTATCCATGAACTTTCATTTCCAAATATATTTTTTGCTCCAACTGTTTCAATAAGTTCATTTAAAAATGTTCCATTCCCAAATGTATATAATCCTGAACCAGCTCCAATTTCAAAATAAACATTTTTCTTATCTGCAATTTTATCGCCTATAGCTTTTACTTTTTCTACTTCTTTTTTCATTGAATCTACTAATTCTTTACCTTTTTTCTCTGTATTAGTTAAACTAGCTATAAATTCAATATCTCCATATATTTCATCAATGCTATAGCTACTTGGTATATATGCAACTGGAATTCCAGCTTCCTTTATTAATGCAAAAGGATCTTCATCCCCAACTTTATTATGGCCAGATGCTATTACTATATCAGGCTTTAAAGATATTATTTTTTCTGCATCTGGATTTCTAAAATCTATTTTAGTTATATCTGAACTTACTCCTTCAACATCAACCGAATATTTATCTACAGCAACTAACTTATCTGCTAGCCCTAAAGCAACTAAAACTTCTGTATTAGATGGTGCAGTAGATATTATAGTATTTACTTGTTTAGGAACATTAAATTCATTTCCTTCCCTATCCTTCATTGTTGTAGGTTTGCTTGAGCATCCTACAAACATCATCATTGCTACTATAAAAGTAAGCATTAATGATAAAACTTTGTTTGTCTTTTTCATTATTATTCCTCCTAAATTTACATCTTAGAGTGGTTACTTAGTTAATTTAAAAAATTTAACTAAAAAAGAGTGCTATCATATTAAGAGCACTCTAAAATACATAATAACTTTAGATAATATTATTAATACACCTTATTTTAAGTATTTAAATAATTATTGTAAACTCATTATAATAACTATTTAAAACCTATGTAAATAAAGTACATTAATTACACTATCTTTTATTTGTATCTATTATCTCACCCTCAGAAGATAATATTTTCATCATAATAGGCAGGTCTCCCGGCTTAACTTCATTCTACTATTCAAACCTTCCCATAAATTTTACAGTGGTATAAAAATGAATTTCGTCAGTTTTACGGTTACTGGGGTAGCTTAGGATTTTAACCTAATTCCCTTTTAAGTTTATAATCACCTAATATGGTTTTAAATTCATATTGATTATATATTTGAATAATTTATTTGTCAAATAAAATATTCCTTATTTCATTAATAATAATTTTATTTTCTTCTGAAGTTCTTACTGCTATTCTATAAAAATTTTCATTTAATCCTATATAGTTACTACAGCTTCTAATTAATATTTTTCTTTTAATTAATTCACCTTTTAAATCTAAATCAATTAATAATTTAAACATTATAAAATTAACACTTGGTTTTAATACCTTTAACACTTGTATTTCTTTTAGTGCTCTGTATAAATATTCTTTCTCATCTTTTACATATTTTATACTATTATTAATATAATCTTTTTCCTTTAATCCTTGAATTATAGCATCAGCTGCTATTATGTTTATGCTCCAAGGCACCGTAACTTTATTAATTTCATTTATTAATACATTGTTCTTACATAATCCATATCCAATTCTAGCCCCTGGAATTGCAAAAAACTTAGTTAGTGATTTAACAACTATAAGATTATCATAATAATTTAATAAACCCTTACTTGAATACTCATTATTTGTTTCCATAAAATCTAAAAATGATTCATCTATAACGATTATAGTATTTGTAATTAACGCCTTTTTTAGCACTTTTATTATAAATTGATTTGTTGTTAAAACCCCTGTAGGATTATTAGGATTACAAATAAAAACTACATCTATATCATCTTTTATATTGTCAATAAATTCATTATCTATTTCAAAATTATTTTTTTCTTTTAACTTGTAATATTTTATTTCACCATTAACACTTAAAATAGCTTCTTCATATTCTGAAAATGTTGGTGCTGGTAATAATGCTTTTTTAGGCTTTAAAGCTCGTACTATATTGAATATTGCTTCAGCAGCACCATTACCTAAAATGATATTTTGGGAATTTATATCCTCAAAGTTAGAAATAGAATTTTTCAAATCAAAATAAGTTATATCTGGATACTTAATAACTTTATCAATTGAGTTTATCATTGCTTTTTTAACATTTTCACTTAACCCCATTGGATTAATATTGGCTGAAAAATCTACTATTTCTTCTGGATTAAATTTATACATTCTTGCAACTTCTTCTATATTCCCACCATGAACACTCAATTTTCCATCCTCCTTATTAAAAACTTATATTTTATCAACATTATCTAACTAACTATAAATTTAATTATAAGTGACATTATACATCCTAAAATAGCACTACAATATAATATATTATTTACATCATTAACTTTATCAATGCTTACTTTCTCTTTACAATCACCTATAGTTGGCTTTTCCACAAGCTTTCCAAAATAATAATTTGCTCCTCCTAACTGAATATTTAATGCACCTGCAACTGCGGCTTCTGGATGTGCACTATTAGGACTACTATGATTATTTTTATCTCTCTTATATATTTTTAAACTATTTTTATAATCTAACCCTAAAATAAAAGAAGCTATTGTAATTAAATAACCACTTAATCTTGCTGGAATATAATTAAATACATCATCTAATTTTGCTGGAAAATATCCAAACTCAATATATTTTTCATTTTTATATCCAAACATTGAATCCATTGTATTTACAGCCTTATATAAAAATGCTAATGGTGCTCCTCCAAGCCCTGCATAAAAAAATGGAGCAATGACTCCATCAGACATATTTTCAGCTACAGTTTCTATAACTGCTTTTAATATTGCTTCCTTATCTAAATTTTCAGTATCTCTTCCAACTATATATGATAATTGTTTTCTTGCACCTTTAATATCATCTTTAATAAGATACTTAATTACTTTTAACCCTTCAATTTTAAGAGCTTTTGCTGATATACAAAAATAAATCATCACTGCACCTAATATAATTGATATAATTGGATTAATTAAATATGTAATTTTAATTAATAAATAATTAAATGTAAAAACTATAGAAACTACTATTATCCAAGTTACTAATCCTACAACTTTTAAATGTTGCTTTAATATTTTTCTAAATAAATTTTTGCTAAAATAAATATCTACAACTATATCTTTATTAACTATCACTAAGTATGCTCATCATACTATATTTTTATTATACAACATTTAGACATATATTAATGACATATGGTCATAGTTTTAAATTATATATAAAAGTACAATATAAATATATCATGAAAATGTTGTACAGAGGTGGAAATATATATAAGTAGGAGGATAATATGGGGATTATATTTAATGAAGATAATAAATTATTTCACATTCAATCAAAAAGGACTAGTTATATTTTAAGTGTTTTAGAAACAGGACATTTAATTAATCTATATTGGGGAAGAAAAATTAATTCTAATAAAATAAATTATGTAGTTAAAAAGAGGGCTTGTGGAAGCTTTTTAGCGGATTTAGATAATATAGATGCATTGCACTTAGAAGTTATAGCACAAGAATATCCAAGCTATGGAAGTCCGGATTTGCGTTCACCTGCAATTCAAGTAAAGCTAGCAAATGGAACTACAGTAACAGATTTTAGGTATGAGAGTCATGAAATTTACAGAGGAAAGAAAAAACTTGAAGGATTACCTGCAACTTATGCTGAAAAAGAAGATGAAGTAGAGAGTTTAGAAATAACATTAAAAGATGAAGTAGCTAACTTAAGAGTTATATTATCCTATACTGTATTTGAAAATTATGATTCAATAACAAGAAGTTGTAAAGTTATAAATGATAGTAATGATGAAGTTGATATATTAAGAGCTTTAAGTGCGAATGTTGATTTTACACATAGTGAGTTTGATTTAATTCAATTATCAGGTTCTTGGGCTAGGGAAAGACATATAGTAAGAACAGCTTTAAGAAGTGGTGGACAATGTATTGAAAGTAGAAGAGGAGCAAGTAGTCATGCTCAAAATCCATTTATAGCATTAGTAAGTAAAGATGCAACAGAAGATAAAGGAGAGGTTTATGGATTTAATTTAATTTATAGTGGAAACTTTTTAGCTAGTGTTGAAGTAGATATGCATAGTAATGCAAGAACACAAATTGGTATAAATCCATTTGATTTTACTTGGAATTTAGAATCAGGACAATCATTCCAAACACCAGAAGTTGTTATGGTATATTCACCTAATGGATTAACAGGAATGTCTCATATTTATCATGATTTATATAGAGAAAGATTATGTAGAGGAACTCATAGAGATAAGGAAAGACCAATACTTATAAATAATTGGGAAGCAACATATTTTGATTTTAATAATGAAAAAATTAAAGAGATTGCTAAGGAATCTAGTAAGCTTGGGATAGAATTATTTGTTTTAGATGATGGTTGGTTTGGAGAAAGAAATAATGATGATTGCTCACTTGGAGATTGGTTTGTAAACGAGGAAAAGCTTAAAGGAGGATTAAATTCTTTAGCTACAGATATTAATAAAATGGGAATGCAATTTGGTTTATGGTTTGAACCAGAAATGATTTCACCAAAAAGTAAGTTATATGAAGAACATCCAGATTGGTGTATTCATATTGATGGAAGAATAAGATCCGAAGCAAGAAAACAGCTTATATTAGATTTATCTAGAGATGAAGTTTGTGAAGCTGTAATAAAAATGATTACAGATGTGTTGAAATCAGCACCTATATCATATGTTAAATGGGATATGAATAGAAATATGACAGAAATAGGATCAACAGCATGGCCTGCAAAAAAACAAAAGGAAATTGCTCATAGATACATGTTAGGTTTATATAAAATATTAGAAAATATAACTTCTAATTTTCCTAATATACTGTTCGAAAGTTGCTCTGGTGGCGGTGGAAGATTTGATGGTGGAATGTTATACTATATGCCACAAACTTGGACAAGTGATGATACAGATGCAATAGAAAGATTAATGATTCAAGAGGGAACATCATTAGTATATCCAACCAGTTCGATGGGAAGCCATGTATCCGCTGTACCAAATCATCAAGTTCATAGAAGTACACCACTTAATACAAGGGGAGTAGTAGCAATGGCAGGAAGCTTTGGTTATGAATTAGATGTAACTAAAATGAATGAAGAAGAAAAAGAAGAAGTTAAAAAGCAAGTTGAGTTTTATAAAAATATTAGAAGTACTGTTCAATTTGGAGATTTGTATAGATTGAAAAGCTCATTTGATAGTAATGAAGCAGCTTGGATGAATTTATCTAAAGATGGCAAAGAAGTAGTAGTAAGTTATGTTAAGAAGTATGCTGAAGCTAATGTAATACCAAGACGATTAAAAGTTAAGGCTTTAGATGAAAATTCATTATATGAAGTAATTGAAACTGGAGAAGTATTTGGTGGAGATGAACTTATGTATATAGGGCTTGAAATTGGAGAACTTATGGGAGACTATCAAGCTAAGAACTGGACTTTAAGAAAAGTTGATTAAAAATTTATAATATAAATATTAAGATAGCATAAATTTAAATAGTAGTTTTATGCTATCTTTTTTTAGAATTTTAATAATATATCTAACATTTAACCATATTTTAAAAACATTAATACGTTTTCGAGAGCAATAGTGATGATTATAATTAAAATGTAGAAACAAACATAATAGTGATAATGAAACAATTATAGCAAAAAAAGTAATAATAAGAGAGGTATTAAATATGGAAGTATTAGAGAAAGTAAATAGGAATGAAAGTGACGTTTCTATGAAAACGTTAATTTCTTTTGGAATGGGGAGTTTAGGAAATAATATTATATGTGCAATGATAGGTACATATTTAACAATTTATTTAACGGATAGCTTTGGGATAAGTGCAGCTGCTGTAGGTACATTGTTTTTGGTTGCAAGAATAATCGATGCAATTACAGATCCTATTATGGGAATGATTGTTGATAATACAAAGTCTAAGATGGGGAAGAGTAGACCATATCTTTTATTTGTTCCAATATTCATGGGAATAGCGACGATAATGTGTTTTTCATCACCAAATTTAAGTGATACAGGAAAAATAGTTTGGGTATATATATCTTATATACTATGGGGGATATGTTTTACCGCTATGGATACACCTTATTGGTCATTATCTGCTAATATAACTCAATCAGCACAAGGAAGAACTAAAATTATAACATCAGCTAGAACCATTGCCTTTGGAGGGAGTTTAATTGTTTCAGTATTTACTCTCCCATTAGTAGCTAAGTTTGGAAATTGGACGATAGTAGCAATAGTATATTCTATAACAGCTGCAATTTGTACTTGGGTTACTGTATGGGGAGTTAGAGAAATAAATACAAATAGAAAGCCACAAAAACAAGGAATTAAGCAATTAAAAGAACTTTTTAAAACAAATAGACCTTTAAGAATTGTATTAATATCTATGTTAATGTTAGAAATAACTTATGCTCTAAGAAATGGATTTTCAATATATTATATAAAGTATAATTTCAATGCAGAATTATATATTCCTTTAGTAACTGGAATTAGTATAACAACAGGAATGCTTGGTGGAATTTGTACACCTAGTATAACAAAAATACTGGGAAAAAGAAAAACAGCCTTATTTGGAATAGCAATTAATGCTATTGGTTTTTTATCAATATTTTTATTAAAATATTCAAGCTTAAAAATGATGTTAGTGATAAATGCTTTTATGGGGCTTGCTGAAGGGGCAGCCAATATATCTTTAGCATCAATGGTTGCAGATTGTGTTGAATATGGGGAATGGAAAACAGGTAAAAGATCAGAGGGAATGATATTCTCTTCAAATATATTTAAAACAAAACTTGCAAGTGCAATAGGTGGGGCTTTATGTGGATATGCATTAGCATTTTTTGGATATGAGGCAAATGTAGCACAAACCGTAAATACATTAAATGGAATACATATAATGTATTCAATAATACCAGGAATAATTGCGGTATGTAGTATTATATCTTTAAGAAGATATAATTTAACTGAAAAAGAATATGAAGCTATACTTGAAGATTTAAATAAAGGTGAGCATTTAGAAACAACATAATTCATAAAAATGTAAATACAAATAAAAACTGGTTTGTAATAAAAAAATACAAACCAGTTTTGTTTTATTGAGATAAAAGAAATTTTTTAGTTGTTTCTTTTTTTGTATCTCTATATTGTTTAGGACTAACTCCTTTAATTTTTTTAAATGTTTTAGAAAAGGCTAGAGGGTCACTATAGCCACAGGAGTATGCTATATTAGCAATTGGAAGGTCAGTATTATATAATAATTCAGCAGCTTTAGTTATTCTAAATTTCATTAAGAATTTTTGAGGAGACATATTTAAATTGCTTTGAAAAATGGAAGTCAAATAACTTCTATTTAAACAAATATAATTAGCAATGTCTGTTACCTTTATAGGATTATGATAATTATTTTGAATAAATTCAATTGCTTTATTTATGTAATTATTAGTATTTTCCTCCCTTGTTAATGATGAGGTTTCTTTATGATTTTCACACAGTTTTGAGAAGAATAAGTATAATAATCCTTCAATTTTAAAAGCATCAGAATCAGACATTGTATGATGTTTTAACATTTCTAATACATATTCTTTTAAAGCATCATCTTTTTCATGAGTAAAAATTAAATGTTCAGAATCTAATCCAACAGAATTGAGATAAAGTTTAGCTTTATCACCATCGATACCAATCCAAAGATATGTCCAAGGATTATCTTTATCAGCTTGATAAAATGTAACAACATTAGGTTCGATTAAGAAACCTTGATTTTTTCTAACTTTATATTTATTGTCATTTACATAATAATAGCCTTCTCCATCCAATACATAATGAATTAAATAATTTGGGCGAACAGCTGGACCAAATGAATATAAAGGAACACATTTTTCTAATCCGCAGTAACAGAGATATAAATCATTAAAACTTCGATTAGTATTTTCTAAAAAGTATATATCTAACATAAATCCTCCTAAATCTAATATTTAGGATAGAGATGATTTATTCCAATTAGGATCTATAGGATTAATTAAAGCTATATATAAATTTTAAATTAGAAGGAGATATATTTCAATATATATTAATTAAAAGATATACTTCAAATAATAAAACTAACATTTAGACATGTTTTAATTACATTAATCTATTTAGAATTATTATAAAAAGTTTTAAAATATAATTATGTAAACGATGTAATAAGAGAGGGATGAGATAATGGGAAAGAAAAAGGTGATAGCAACAATTTTAGTATCAATATCAATGGCAACAACATTATTAACAGGTTGTACAAGTAGTATTGGGATTGATAATAATAGTAAAAAGCAGATAGTGTTCTTTAGTAATAAGATAGAAGCTGTAGATACCTATAATAAACTTGTAGAAAAATTTGAAGCCGAAAATCCAGATATAGATGTAGTTGTTAGTGCACCACCAGATGCAACAACTGTATTAAAGACTAGATTAGTAAAAGGTGATGCACCAGATATTATTTCACTATCAGCAGATAGAAGTTTTGCAGATTTTGTAGATGCTAATATATTAGAAGATTTAAGTGGGAAAATAGATTTTAGTGTTATTGATCCGATTTATAATCAAATGCTAAAGGAGTTGGAAATTGAAAGTGTAGATGGAATTTACGGTGTGCCATATGCATTAAATGCAAGTGGAGTTATATATAATAAAGATATATTTGAGGAATTAGGGTTATCAATTCCTAAAACATGGGATGAATTTTTAGGGCTAGCTCAAGCTGTACAAGATAATGGTATAACACCGTTTTACTTTACATTAAAGGAGTCATGGACTTCTTTACCTGCATGGAATACTATAGCAAGTACTTTAGTTAGTAGTGATTCTTTTAAGAAGGTAAATAGCAAGGAAACTACATTTAATGAAATTTATTCTGAAACAACAGATAAGATTATGAAGTTAATGAAATATGGACATTCTGACAACTTTGGTGTTGGTTATAATGATGGTAATACAGCATTTGCTAACGGGGAGTCTGCAATGTATTTACAAGGTAGTTATGCAATTCCTGCAATTTTAACTGTAAATCCAGATTTAAATCTAGGAATGTTTCCGTTACCTGCATCTAATAATGAAGAGGAAAATAAATTAGTTTCTGGTGTAGATGTATATTTTGCTATTACTAAAGATTCTAAGAATAAAGAGGAAAGTATAAGGTTTATAAACTTTTTATTAGAAGAAGAAAATGCTAAAACTTATATAGATGAACAAAGTGCATTCTCAGCAGTTAAGGGGGTAGTGCAAGAAGATTCAAAATTTGAAGGGTTTGATGAATTCTTTGAAAATTCAAGGGTTGTTGACTTCCAAGATCATTATTATCCAGCAGAATTACCAGCATCTGATATGATACAAACATATCTTTTAGATGGGGATAAGAACAAGTTCTTAAATAATTTTCAAAAGGAATGGTTAAAGGCAAATAGACAGTATATTAAAGAATAGTATGAAGGGGTGAATAGAAATGAAAAAAAGAGATAGATTTTTCTTGTGTACAATAATACCAATGATAGTTGTATTTTTCTTATTTCACACATTCCCGTTATTAAAAGGGGTAATGTATAGTTTTACTAATTTTAGAGGATTTGGAGATTTTGATTTTATTGGATTAATGAATTTTAAAGATTTATTTACTGATTCAAGGGTGATAAATTCATATATGTTTACCTTTAAATTTGCTATAGTTACAACAATAATAGTAAATTTAATAAGTTTAACATTAGCATTAGCGTTAAATTCAAAAATAAAATTTAAAACTACATTAAGAGGATTATATTTTTTACCTAATATTTTAGGTGGATTAATTGTAGGATATATATTTAATTATATTTTTACATTTATACTTCCAAAGTTAGGTGAAGTTATGGGGAGTGAAGTTCTTAGTAAAAGCATACTTGGTAGTACAAGCTTAGCCTGGATAGCTGTTGTAATTGTAGTTTCGTGGCAATCGATAGCGTTTAATACTATAATTTACATTTCAGGGCTTCAAACAATTCCAGATGATGTTTATGAAGCAAGTGGAATTGATGGAGCAGGGAAATGGCTACAATTTAGAAAGATTACATTCCCTTTAATAGCACCATTCTTTACAATAAATATGGTTTTATGCATGAAAAACTTCTTAATGGTATTTGATCAAATAATGTCCTTAACTGGTGGGGGACCTGCTCAATCGACAGAATCAATTTCTATGCTTATATATAAAGCAGGATTTGGTGGAAGTCAATTTGGATATCAATCAGCAAATTCAGTTGTATATTTTATAGTTATTGTAGTTATATCATTATTCCAAATTAAAGTATTAGAGAAGAGGGAGGTTCAATTATAATGGCTGAGGTAGGTTTAAAATCTAATAATAGAAGTAAAGTAAAAAAAATAGCTTTTATAAAGAACGAAGATGGAAAAGTTAATTTGCCAATTACTATATTACTTATTATTTGTTCATTAACAATATTATTTCCACTTTATATAACCATTGTTATTGCATTTAAGCAACCATCAGAAATGATTGGGAATATATTATCACTTCCGAAGTCATGGAGTTTTAGTAATTTTAAGCAAGCTATTGAGATGACTAATTTCTTTCATACAATAATGAATAGTTTATTTATAACAGCGGGAGCTGTAGTGGTAACTATTGTTACAAATTCATTAGTTGCATATGCTATTGCAAGAAATATGCATAAAAAGTTTTATAAATTTGTATATTTTTATTTTGTAAGTGCAATGTTTGTACCATTTTCAATGTTAATGTTACCACTTGTTAAGCAAGTAAGTTTCTTTAATTTAGATAATAAAGTTGGTATGATAATTCTTTATATGGTATTTGGTATATCAATGAATACATTGCTTTATGTTGGATATTTGAAGAACATTCCTCTTGAATTAGAAGAGGCGGCTTATGTTGATGGTGCTAAACAATGGACTGTATTTTGGAAGATTATATTCCCTTTGTTAAAGCCGATGCATGCAACAGTTGGAATAATGACAGCTCTTTGGGCATGGAATGATGTAATGATGCCACTTGTAATACTAAGTGAGCAAAGTTCAGCAACATTACCATTAGCACAATATATATTCCAATCAAAATTTGGGACAAACTATAATGTAGCATTTGCTTCATATCTTTTAGCTTTATTACCATTATTAGTATTCTATTTATTTGCTCAAAAATGGATTATAAATGGTGTAACAAAAGGGGCAATAAAATAATTATAAAAATAGAAATGTATAGAGGGTAATTTCTGATGAAAAGGAAATTATCCTTTTTGTATTAATTGAGTATTGATAACAATCTAAAGATGAAAGAAGTTATAGTTGTATTAAAAATTTTTTATAGAAATCAAAATCCTCATTTTGAGAGAAATCTATTATATATTATTAGAATTGACTATTAGTGCAGTTCTAAACTCTTTTAAATTTTAAAGCTTTAATAACTAAATTATTAGTCATTCTTTTACCGAAAACATAGCCA
>ERZ773103.2641-NODE-2641-length-16157-cov-2.886101_pt1 | contig 16157 bp, 12 predicted proteins | sample MGYA00511118_ERZ773103 | MGnify/ENA primary metagenome ERZ773103 (study PRJEB29015, sample SAMEA2737821) | human gut metagenome | biome: human gut; feature: human-associated habitat; material: faeces | place: China | collected 2012 ... | reverse complement strand
GTCATAGAGCCGGAAGATCACTGCCATCATCCGCTTCATCTTCTCCATGGGCACATAGGTGTCGATGGCGTTGAAGGAGTTCTGCTGCAGGAAGCCCAGCCGGATCACCCGGGCGATCTCAATGGTGAGCTTCTGATCCTCCGGGAGAATGTCCGAGCCAATGAGCTTTACGATCTCATTGAGGCTGGTCTCCTCCTTCATGACCCCCTGCAGGCGGCTGCGGAGCGTCATAAACTCCTCCCCATAGTTTGCAACATACCACGGGGTCAAATCCCCAAGATACTCCGAATAGCTGGTGTTCCAGTTAATGGCAGGGAAGTGCCGGGCATAGGCAAGGCTCCGATCCAGCGCCCAGAAGGTCCGGATAAACCGCTTGGTGTTCTGGGTCACAGGCTCCGAAAAATCGCCGCCCTGCGGGGATACGGCCCCGATGACCGTAATGCTGCCCTCTCTGCCGGAAAGGGTGTCCATGTATCCGGCCCGTTCATAGAACTCCGCCAGCCGGGAGGAGAGATAGGCAGGGAAGCCCTCCTCTGCGGGCATTTCCTCCAATCGGCCGGAGATCTCACGAAGAGCCTCTGCCCAGCGGGAGGTGGAGTCCGCCATCATGGCCACATGATAGCCCATATCCCGGTAGTATTCCGCAATGGTCATGCCGGTATAGATAGAGGCCTCACGGGCCGCCACGGGCATATTGGAGGTGTTGGCCAGCAGTACCGTCCGGTACATCAGCGGCTGCCCCGTGTGGGGATCGATAAGCTCCGAAAATTCGTCCAGCACCTGGGTCATCTCATTGCCCCGCTCGCCGCAGCCAAGATACACGATCAGATCCGCATCGGACCACTTTGCCAGCTGGTGCTGGGTAACGGTTTTGCCCGCCCCAAAGGGCCCGGGGATGGCGGCACAGCCGCCCTTTCCCAGCGGGAACAGTGCGTCAATGATCCGCTGACCGGTGACCAGCGGCCTTGTGATGGAGCGCCGGGCCTTGACCGGCCGGGCCTGCCGAATGGGCCACCGCTGGGCCAGCTTCAGCTCCACCTGCTGTCCCTCCGGGGTCTCCAATACCGCCAGAACGTCCTCTACGGTATAGCTGCCGCTTTCCACGGCGGAGACGACCCTGCCGGAGAGGTTTGGACGCAGCATGCTCCGGTGACGGATCACCGGGGTCTCGTCACACTCGGCGTAGACCTGCCCGGGTGCAAGGGCATCCCCGGCCTTGACCAGCATGGTCACGTCCCATTTTTTCTCCGTGTCCAGGGGCGGGATATGGATGCCCCTGCCGATAAATGCCCCGGTCTCCTCTGCAATGCCCCGGAGGGGGCGGCAGATGCCGTCAAAGATGTTGTTCAGCAGTCCCGGCCCAAGGGTAATGGACATGGGGGCATTCTGGGGCTCCACAGGCATCCCGGACACCAGTCCCGTGGTGTCCTCATAGACCTGCACGGTGGTCTCGTCTCCAATGACGGATACCACCTCACCCAGCAGCCCCTCCGGGCCCACGCTGACCATGTCCATAATGGCAAGGCCCTTGCCGCCCTTTACGGTGACAACGGGGCCGTTGACCCCGTGAATGTAGTAATTTGACATTGCCTCGCCTCCTCAGTCGTCCGCAAGATCCAAACCAAACAGCTCGGCAAAGTGTCCGTCCAGATCCCCAAGGGCCGTATCATAGCTCTGATCGGCCCGGAGCAGCTTGGAATGGCAGTCCACGATCAGTCCGCCCAGCCGGAAGGAACCGGCCTGAAAGGTCACATGCCGCCCGGGCAGGCACCCGGCCAGCTCCCGCTGATACTGCATGTCCTCGGGGCGGAGCCAGATCAGGCCGTCATAGGGGTTGCCAAGGGCCGCAAAGGCCTCGATGTAGAGCTGCTTCAGGTGGGGGAGATAGTCCTCGGTTTTGGTAAAGGCCAGCAGCTTTTCCCGGACTGCGTCAAAGACCTCATGGCCGATCTCCTCCCGTCGGGTGGCAATGATCCGCTTGTCGGCCATCATGCGCCGGGAGATCTCCCGGCCGGTCTCTGCGGTGATGGCCTCAGATTTCTGCTGGGTCTCCGCATCCACCCGACGGCGTATTTCCGCCGCAGCCGTCTCCACCCGGACCCGGCGCTGGGCCTCCACCCGGCTGAGGATCCCGTCCCGTTCCTGCTGGGCATCTTCCAGCACCAGCTGCCGGAACCGGTTCAGTTTATGATTGATATCAGGCATTCGCCCATCACTCCTTCGTTATACCTTGATTCCGATGGCCTCCCGGATATACCGGGTGATGGAGTCCGGCGGGCGCTCCGTATGGTGGCGATCCGGGATCTCCACCAGCAGGGGCCGCACCGAGGTGAGCTTCAGGGCCTTTACCCGTTCCGGGCACAGGGCCGAGAGCTTTTCATTGATGAGAAGGATGCCGATGTCCGGATCCTTCTCCGCCATGTCTATGGCCCGAAGGGTCTCCTCCTTGGTTTTGCAGAGAACCCCCTCCATTCCGGCCAGCCGAAGTCCTGTGAGGGTGTCGGAATTATCGGAGATCACAAAGTACCGCATGATCTTACATAAAGAGCATCAGCAGAGCCACCAGCAGGCCGTAGAGGGCCACGCCCTCGGCCAGACCTACAAAGATCAGTGCCTTGCCGAAAATGCTGTCGTTTTCGCTCATGGCGCCCAGTGCCGCTGCCGCCGCAGAGGAAACGGCGATGCCGCCGCCTACGCCGGACAGGCCCACGGCCAGCGCCGCACCCACATATTTGAGGCCATCGGCAATGCCGGAGGCATTTGCGGCATTCGCTGCCGCATCGGCGGCAAATGCGGTGCCCGAGCAGGCAAAGCCGAATACGGTGGCCATTGCCACCAGTCCGAAGAAGCCGAAGCAATGGGCGATCAGGGGCTTTTTCACGGTTTTGCCGTCCTTATGGCGGCGGGAAATGTACACAAGGGGCAGGACGATGGCCAATGCCATAACGAGCATAATCAAGATTGTCTTTATCATGGTAGATCCTCCATTTACGCAAAGAATTAGAAATCAGTCTTTTTTGTATAATCGATGACTGCGGGGGAGAAGGGACGGCTGCCGGATTCATAGAACCGGCCAAACATCTCATAGAATTCCAGACGGAGCACCTGAATGCAGACCATCAGGCCCTCGATGCCCATGACCAGAATGTTGCCGATGACCAGCACCACCGGGGAGGCGGGGCTGCCCGCCAAGGTATAGACCACCAGCATCATGCCCGCATGGCAGATGGCATAGGCCCCCACCCGCAGGAAGGATACGGTGTTGGTAACAAAGGAGAGGATCACCTCAAACATTTCAAAGAGGTTCTCGGCAATGAAGCCCCCGATGGATTCGGGCTTCCAGTCCTTTTTCTTTGCCGCCAGCTTCCCCAACGGCTCCTGACAAAACATCACCAGCAGGGGAAGCACGATAAATACAAGGATATAGGCAGGGCGGAAGACCTTTGCGCCGGTGGTGAGCATCACCACGGCCCCGATGACCACCGCCAGATAGAAGATGATCCCCGCCAGAGAGTTGTTGGTAAAGAAGATCTTTTTGATGTCCTTCTGACGGATGCCGTTGGTGATGTTGATGACCATCATCATCGTAATGATCACGGCGCCCATGGCGGCGGAGACGATCAGGATCCTTGTGGCGTTGGCCCCGGATTCCAGCACATGAAAGCCCGGGATCAGGTGTTCATAGCCAAAGAAGCTGCCGAACACAAAGCCGAAGATGGTAGAGAACACGCCCACGCTGCCCAGAATGCCGCCCAGCCACATGCCCTTTACCTTGTAGAGGAAAATGCCCAGTCCAACCAGCACAAGCCCCTGTCCCACATCCCCGTACATGAGGCCGAAGAGAATGGAATAGGTCACGGCCATCAGGAAGGTGGGGTCAAATTCATTGTAGGCGGGAAGGCCGTACATCTCCGTAAAGGGCTGGAAGAGCCTTGCCCAGAAGTTGTTTTTCAGCAGTACCGGCGGCGTCTGCTCCTTCACCGATGCGGGGTCATCCTGGGCCAGCATCACGTCCGGGAAGGGCTCCAGAGACTTCTGGATCTCCGCCACGGCACTGACCGGAGCCCAGCCGCAGAGCAGGAAGGTCTGATCTTCGGTCATCACCGCATATTTTTTGATCTCTCCGGCACCGTACATGAATTTCAGGTAGCTGTAGAGCAGCAGAAGCTCTCCGGTGGCCTGCTGCTTCCAGCTGTCATAGGCCGCCTGATTCCGGGAGAGCTTTTCCCGGCTGGTATTGGTGTCCGCCTCCAGCATTACGGCGGTATCCTCCGGGGTGCCCGCCACATGCTCCGTCAGGCGCATCCGCTCGAAGCCAAGGGAATCCATGAGCCGGTCGGATTTCCCGGCGCAGCTCTTGGGGGTCACATAGCAGAGATACACATAGTCCTGCCCCAGCTGGGTGGGGTAGAGGATAATCTCCGGGTTATCCTCGATTTTTACGCTGAGGGAGTCAAATGCCTCCCGGAGCATCCGGCCAAACCGGAACCGCACATAGCCCAGATGATAGATCTCGGATAGATTGCTGGGAAGTCCCGCAAACCGCTGGAGATCCTCCACCTCATGGGTATTCTCGGAGATCCGGCGCTCCAGCTGCTGGCGTGTATCCGTAAACTGCCGGAACTGCCCGTTCAGGGCCCCAAGCCGCTCTCTGGCCGTGTCCAGATCCAGCGCTTCCTGACGGAAATCCGCAAATGCAAACGGAATCTCCATCTCCTCCATGAGCTTCTGCACCATGGAAAGGGGCTCCTGCCACGGGTTGTTCCATGACAGGGGAACCATATGGGTATTCTTGCTGAGAATGCCTTCGGCCTCCACGGGATGGAACTGCTGGTTCACAAGACTGGTGCAGATGACATGGTCAATGGCATCGCCGGGCCCCGCCAGCGTCAGCATTTTCATGGGAACGACAGACATTTCATCACCTCTTTGCTTCCGCACCAATGAGGGGCACATAGCTCCGGGGCTCCACCCCGTAGCGGACGCACTCAATGATGCTGATGATATTGCGCAGCTCGATCTCCTTCAGGCCCAGATAGGCCATGGGCGTATAGATGGTGGGCACGGCGGCCCGGAGCTGTCGCTGATTGAACCGGTACTGCATGGTATAGAGATAGGCCTCCGGCCCCGAGGGTGAAATGGACCGGAACAGGGGCCCGTAGGGCCCGTTTAGAACCAGCTCTCTGGCGGCGGCATAGTCCGGGGCGGAGAGAAGCTGCTGTACATAGTCCTTCCCCAGCTTGCCGGAGCAGGGCAGGGGAAAGCTGAAGGACCGCACATCCTCTTCGGAGAAGTGCTGCCGGAGCCGGAGAAACATCACCAGATTTAAGAGATCCGTCTCCTGATCCAGCGCCTTCCGGGTGATCTTCTGACCGTCGGGCCTTCCATAGCGGCCCAGCACCTTATATAAATGGGCGTAATAGGTCACCAGCAGGATGTTGTCTACAAAGGCCATGGTGGGCGGGGATTCGGAGGCGGCGCTTCGGGCCATGGCGGAGCCGTAGATGGTGTCCCGGGCGGCATCTGCGATCTGCCGGTAGGTCTCCGCCTGACTCAGGGCCTGAAGATCCAGATGGCTGTGCCTGCGGAGCAGGGGCGCCCATGTGGCCTCCGGCTTCAGCATATGCCGGGAGGAGAGCCGCCGCATGGAGGTCAGAATGGCCTCCTTTTCCGCCTGATAGATGGGAAACCGCATCAGCGCCTGATCCTGTAGGGATAAAAAGCTGAAAATCCGGTGATATTCATTGCGGTAGGTGGTGCGCAGGGCATTTTCCAGCTGCTCCCGGTGCAGTCCCTCGGGATGCAGCCCCGCAAGCTCCCTTCGGTAGCCCCGATGGGACTGCAAAAAGGCCGCCGCCTGAGGAATGGTGGTTTTGCCCATGAGCTGCCGGTAGTCCTCGCCGGTCATCCGGCCCCCATACATGGCCCGAACCTTGGCGGCCACCGCCAGATAGGCGTTACCGGCCATGGCCGTCGCCTGCCTTTCCTACGATCCGGGCTACAATGGTGTCCACCCATTGATCCTTTTTGGCTGCATACAGGGCTTCCACCTGCCCCAGCTTTTGCTGAAGACGGTCATCCAGTGCCTGAAGCTGCTCCTGACAGGCGGCCTGCTCTTTTTGACGAAGCTCGTCCAGCGTCTTTTGGGCCTCGGCCTCATACTGGGCAGTAATGGTCTCGATCTCCCGCTGGATACCTTCCTCCAGCGTGGCCTCCGCCGCCTTGGCGTCCCGGGTCAGTGCCTGCGCCTGCTGGTCGGTGGCCAGAACACGGCCAATGAGTTCTGCCTGATTCACAGAAAGTCCCCCCCTTTTTGCAAAAGCTCCGGGCAGGTGGTGGGAATGTGCCAGATGTCCGGAGTGAATATTATTGTTTAAGTTTCGATTTTGCGAAGATGAAATAATCTTCACAAACCATTATAAACCGATTCTTATAAATTGCAAGTATTTGGCCGCAAATTGTATCCGCCTCCCGGCGATTGCCGCAGTCCGGCTGCCGTTCCGGCCCCTTCACGGCGAAGATTTTACAAACTTTTTTGATGAAAAAACATTATTTTCTCACTGTTTTGAAGGAAGATATTCCATCATTTTGCGGGAAAATTGATTTGTAAAAATCACTTCCATTTCGGGATACACTCCTGTATAATATTCCTAAACAACGGAGGCGGCAGCGCCGCTTCCCGGCAAAACCATCACATTATGACAGGAGGATTTCATATGGATCAGCGTTCTAAAAAGCTTTTGACGCTTCTGGAGAATGACTGTACACTGAATCATACAGAGCTGGCCGCCATGTGCGACACCACCGTAGAGGACATCGACCTTCGGATCAAGAGCCTCACGGAGGAGGGCGTCATTCTGGGCTATAAGGCCATGATCAACTGGGAAAAGACTTCCGTAGAGGCCGTAGAGGCTCTGATTGAGGTCAAGATCACCCCTCAGCGGGACAAGGGCTTTGACCGCATCGCCCAGCGGATCTATCAGTATGAGGAGGTGGAAAGCTGCTACCTTATGTCCGGGGGCTATGACCTGACGGTGATCCTCACCGGCCGGACCCTGCGGGAGGTGGCGCTGTTCGTATCCCAGAAGCTCTCCACCATTGAGGGCGTCACCAGCACTGCCACCCATTTCATCCTCAAAAAATATAAGCAGAGCAACGTGGTGTTCATTCCCAAGGAGGAACAGAAAGAAAGGCTGATTTTCGTATGATCGACTACAGCCGTATGATTTCTCAGCGGGTGCAGGACATCAAGCCCTCCGGCATTCGCAAATTCTTTGATATTCTTGAAAATATGACCGATGCCATCTCTCTTGGCGTTGGCGAGCCGGATTTCCAGACCCCATGGCATATCCGGGATGCGGGCATCTACTCCCTGGAGCAGGGCTTTACCAAGTACACCTCCAACGCCGGTATGACCGATGTTCGCCGGGAGATCTCCAACTATCTCTCCCGGCGTTTTGATCTCCACTATGACTATAACGACCAGATTCTTGTGACCGTAGGCGGCAGCGAGGGCATTGACTGTGCCATCCGGTGTCTTGTGAACCCCGGGGACGAGGTGCTGATCCCGGAGCCAAGCTTTGTGTGCTACGGGCCCATGGTATCGCTGGCCTCCGGTGTGCCGGTGCCCATTGAGCTCACCGCCGACAATGAGTTCCGTCTCAGCCCCGAGCAGCTTCTGTCCAAGGTCACGGACAAGACCAAGATCCTTGTTCTGCCCTATCCCTCCAACCCCACCGGAGGCATTATGGAGCTGGAGGATCTCAAGGCGCTGGTGCCCATCCTGAAGGAACGGGGCATTATGGTTTTGTCCGATGAGATCTATGCGGAGCTTACATACGGCCCCCGCCATGTCTCCATGGCCAATATCCCGGAGATGTACGACCAGACCATCGTGGTCAACGGCATGAGCAAGTGCTATTCCATGACCGGCTGGCGTCTGGGCTATGCCTGCGGCCCCAAGGAGATCATTGCCCAGATGACCAAGATCCATCAGTACGCCATCATGTCCGCCCCCACCACCAGCCAGTATGCGGCGGTGGAGGCCCTGCGCAACGGGGACGGGGACATCGAGGCCATGAAGGAAGAGTATGACGGCCGCCGCCGGTTTCTGGTGCAGGGGCTCCGGGAGCTGGGCCTTGACTGCTTTGAGCCCAGAGGCGCTTTTTACGTGTTCCCCTGTATCCGCTCCACGGGGCTTTCCTCCGAGGAGTTCTGTGAGCAGCTTCTGATCTCCCAGAAGGTGGCCTGCATTGCGGGCAACGCCTTTGGAGAAAGCGGCGAGGGATATGTGCGCATGTGCTATGCCGCCAGTATGCACGATCTGCAGGAGGCCCTCCGGCGCATTGGGCTTTTCCTTGACACGTTAAAGCAAAAATGATACTCTAATAGGGGTATGGGCGGATCCCATACCCCTTCATTTTTATACCGTGCACGGCACGAAAAGGAGCGAGATCAATGCATAACTGCTTTCAGGCTGCTGATATTCTGATTCCCGGTAAAATTTCCATGACCAAATGGGCCTGCGTGGCCTGCGATCAGTATTCCTCCCAGCCGGAATACTGGGAGCGTGTCCGGGACTTTGTGGGGGATGCTCCCTCTACCTACCATATGATCTTCCCGGAGGCCCTGCTGCGGCAGGGAGCAGGGAAGGAGCGCATCGAATCCGGCCACCGGCATATGGAGGAATATCTGTCCTCCGGCCTGTTCCGGGAGCTGCGCCGGAGCTTTATTTATGTGGAGCGCACCATGGCCTCCGGGGCGTGCCGCCGGGGCCTCATGGGTCAGGTGGATCTGGAGGAATACGACTTTACACCCGGCTCCGCTGCCCACATCCGTGCCACCGAGGGCACCGTGCAGGAGCGCATTCCCCCCAGAATGGAGCTGCTCCGTGGGGCCAAGCTGGAATTCCCCCATGTGCTGCTGCTCTGCGATGACAAGAAGGATGAAATCCTGAAAACCGCAAAGGAAAACGCCGGGGAAAAGGTCTATGACTTCGACCTGATGGAAAACGGTGGACGGATCCGGGGCTATCTGATCTCCGGCATGGGCGTGGGCGTGGTTAACAGCGCCATTTCCGCCTATATCGCCGCCACTGAGGCCGCCCAGCCCGCCGGAAAGGCCATGAGCTTTGCGGTAGGTGACGGCAACCACTCTCTGGCCTCCGCCAAGGGCTGCTGGGAGGAGATCAAGCCCACCCTCACCGAAGAGGAGCGGATCTCCCATCCCGCCCGGTATGCGCTGGTGGAGCTGGAAAATGTCCATGACGAGGCCATCGAATTTGAGCCCATCCACCGGGTGCTGAAGGGCGGGGCGCTGCCCCGTCTCATGGATATCCTCCGGGCAAAGTCCGTGCCCGAGGGCTACCCCATTACCCTGATCACAAAGGACAGGGAGGAGACCATTCATTTTCCCAGAGACGAAAGCCCGCTGGCCCTGTCGATTCTCCAGCCCATTCTGGATGACTTTGTGGCCGAGACCGGCGATGCCATCGACTATATTCACGGGGAGGATGTAGCCCGGCAGCTGGCGCAGGCAGAGGATACCCTTGCCATTATCGTTCCGGGCATGGAAAAGTCCTCCCTGTTCCCTGGGGTTCTCGCAGGGGGCGTGCTGCCTCGAAAGACCTTCTCCATGGGGCAGGCCAACGAGAAGCGCTATTATCTGGAAGGGAAGAAGCGAGCATGATCCATTTGTCTTCCATGGCCCATGCCAAGCTGAATCTGACCCTTGACGTTCTGGGGCGTCGTGGGGACGGCTATCACGACCTGAAAATGGTCATGCAGGAGATTTCGCTGGGAGACGCCTTGGAGCTGGACTTGGAAACCGGCGCTCCATGGGCCATGGAGTGCGGCAGCGCCGGGATTCCCTGCGACGACACCAATCTCTGCATCAAGGCCGCAAGGCTGTTCTTTGGAGCCACCGGCATCGACTGCCATGGGCTTACGGTGCGTCTGACCAAGTACACCCCCTCCTGCGCAGGCATGGGCGGCGGCAGTGCCGATGGGGCCGCTGTGCTGCGGCTCTTATGGGAGCACTATGACCGCCCCATCTCCCGGGAAGCACTCTTTTCCATTGCCGAGCAGGTTGGCTCTGACGTGCCCTTCACCCTGCTGGGCGGTACGGCGCTGGCGGAGGAAAAGGGACAGATCTTAACGCCCCTTTCTCCCATGCCCCAGTGCACCCTTGTGATCTGCAAGCCTGATTTCCCCATCTCTACCCCGGCGCTGTTCCACGCCATTGATGACGCTGAGATCGTGGCTCGTCCCGATACCCCCGGCATGCTCCGGGCGCTGGAGCAGGGGGATCTTTCCGGCATCGCCGGGAAGCTGTTTAATGTCTTTACGCCGGTGGTAGCCCGGGAGCACCCGGAGATCGGCGTCATTCAGGATATCATGGTGTCCCATGGGGCACTGGGGGCAGAAATGACCGGCTCCGGGCCTACGGTCTTCGGCATTTTTACGGATAAGACCGCCGCCGGGGCCTGCTATGGTGTCCTGCGTCAGCGGTTCCCGGAGACCTTTTTGGCGCATCCTGTATAAAAATCAGAAATACCGTCCATCATTTGGGTATCTTCCAAGATGGACGGTGTTTTTATGAAGAAATCAGCTTGTATGGTAAAATTGGGGCTGCTGCTACTGCTGGCGCTGGCATTTTCGCTGGCCACGGGTCTGGAACGGCAGCAGCAGCGGATCTCTGACAGTCTGGTGCGGCTCCATGTGGTGGGCAGCTCCAACGACCGGCGGGATCAGGACATAAAGCTCCTTGTGCGGGATGCGGTGCTTCAGGAGAGCGGAGAGATCCTTGCCGGTGCAGGGGACAGAGCCGATGCCATGGCTCTGCTGGGGGAAAATCTCCCCCGGCTGGAGGCCGTGGCCAATGATGTCCTTCGGGAGCAGGGCACAGGGGATCGTGCACAGGTGACCCTCCGGCGGGAGCTGTTTGGAACACGATTTTATGATACATTCACCCTGCCCGGAGGCTATTATGAGGCCCTGCGGGTCAAGATCGGCGCAGCGGAGGGAAAAAACTGGTGGTGTGTGGTGTACCCCCAGCTTTGCATGTCTGCCGCAGCAGCGCCGGAGGCGGTGCCCGCCATGGGCGGCATGGCCCCGGAGGACGCCCGGCTGATCTCCCAGGGGGAAATCAGCTTCCGGTTCCGGTGTCTGGAGCTGCTGGAGGATCTGCTGGGTTATTTTCGGGCCAGTGGGGAAGGAATCCCCACTTCCGAATAAACGGAAAATATGGTATACTGTCAGCAGCAACAACGAAGGAAGTGACCCTATGCTGACCATTATCACCGGACGGGGCAAGTCCGGAAAGACCACCCGGCTTTTGGAGGCGGTGCGGGCATGCCCGGGGGAGGCCATGGGCAGCCGCATCGTCATCGTGCCGGAGCAGCTGAGCCATGAGACCGAGCGGCTTTTGTCCCGGCTCTGCGGGGACTCCATCAGCTATGTGTCGGAGGTACTCAGCATGACCCGGCTCTTTGACCGGGTCTGTGCAGTCTCCGGAGGCGGCGCACGCCCCACGCTGGATCAGGGTGGCCGGATTCTGACGGCACAGCTGGCCCTGTCCAGCCTGCGGCCCCAGCTGAAGGTCTTCGGAGCGGCAGCGGGAAAGCCGGAATTTCTGTCCGGCATGGTCAGCATGATCGATGAGCTGAAATCCTACGGGGTAACGCCCCAGACCCTCATGGGGGCGGCGGCGCAGGCCCAGGGGCTGTTTGCCCAGAAGCTCTCAGAGCTGTCGATGATCCTCGGTGCCTATGAAGCGGCCTCGGCCCAAGGGGCCAGAGACCCCCGGGACAAGCTGACCCTGCTGCGGAAAAAGCTCATGGAGGGGGCGTATGCCCCCGGGCGTCATTTCTTTGTGGACGGCTTTACCGACTACTCGGAGCAGGAGCTTCGGGTGCTGGAGGCACTGCTGCGCCGGGGGGAGAGCATGACCGTTACGGTGCCCGCCGGGAACCCGGAGGACCCTCAGGCGCTCTTTGCCCCGGGCCGTGAGACCCTCAGTGCCCTTTGCCATATGGCGGAGGCCGCCGGGGTGCAGGTAGAGATCATACATACCACGTTCCGGCGGACGCTGCCGCCGGAGCTTGCCTGTTTGGAGCAAAACCTCTTTTCCTATGGTGCCTCGCCCTTTCCCGGCGAAGCGGATCATATTACCGTTACCCAGTGGGAGACCCGGCTGGAGGAATGCCGTGCCTGCGCCGCAGTCCTGCGCCGTCATGCCATGGAGGGCATGCGGCTCCGGGATATGGCCATTGCCTGCGGAGATGAAAAGAGCTATGGGGCCCTGCTGTCCTCGGTGATGGAGGAAATGGGACTGCCCCTTTATCGGAACGAAAAACGTCCGGTGCTGACCCATCCGGCAGCCCGGTTCCTGCTGCTGGCGCTGGAATGCGCCGGGGAGTCCATGGAGCAGGAGGCAGTGCTGGCCTATCTCAAAACCAGCTACTGCGGCCTTGACCGGAATGACGTGGATCGGATCGAAAATTATGTGGTCACATGGGCCATCAGCGGCTCAAAATTCTTCTCCAAATGGACCATGCACCCAGAGGGCTATGACGGCTTCTTCACCGGGGAGACCGAGGCCCAGCTGCAGCGGATCAACGACTGCCGCCAGCAGACCATGGCGCCTCTGCTGCATCTCTCCGCCAAGCTGAAATCCGCCCTGAACGTCAAGGGGCAGATGGAGGCGCTCTTTGACTTTATGCAGGAGACCCGGCTCTATGAATCGCTGGAGGAACAGGTATCCCGGGAGACAGCACAGGGAAATCTGGAGGCGGCGCAGGAGACGGCACAGATCTGGTCCATCCTGCTGTCCTGCCTTCAGCAGGTCTGCGGGGTACTTGGCTCTCTGAGCCTGAAAAGCTCGGAGCTGCCCCGGATTTTGGAGCTTGCACTAAAAGAATATCAGGTGGGCACCATTCCCGCAGCGCTGGACGCCGCCAGCTTTGGCGCCCTTGGCTCCATGCGTGGGAAGGAGCCGAAGCTTTTGTATGTACTGGGGGTCAACGAAGGGGTCATTCCATCGGTGGCCGCCGGGGGCAGCCTGCTGACGGAGCAGGAGCGCCAGACCCTCCGGGATCAATTCGGTATTCCGCTGGCCCCGGATACCGAGGGGAATCTCCAGCGGCAGCTATTGGAGATCTATGGAGCCTTCACCGCCCCCACGGAGCGGCTGTATCTCTCCTACCTCACCGGGGAGGAGGCCCAGCCCGCCTTCCCGGTTCGCCGGGTCATGGAGCTTATGCCCAATTGCGGCGGGCCCGTATCCCCCTATGCGGGGCTTTCGGCCCGGAGCGCTGCGGAGCAGTATCTGATGGCCTCGGAGGAAAACGGGCTGCTTCCCCTTCGTGCCGCCATATCCCGGGCCGCCGAACAGGTGCCGGAGCTGGAACAGGCTATTTCGCTGGGAAAGCAGCTCTCCCAGCCCCGGGAGATGCAGGTGTCCCCGGAGACCGCCAAGGCCCTCTTTGGCGATCCCGTAGGGCTTACGGCCTCCCGGATGGACAAGCTGGCCTCCTGTCCGCTGGATTTCTTCCTGTACTACGGCCTGAAAGCAAGGCTTCGGAAGGAGGCCACCTTTGATGCGGCGGAATTTGGCACCTTCGTCCATTTCATCCTTGAAAAAACCGTCCCGGAGCTGCTGGAGCGGCAGGCTCCCTGCACCGGGGAGGAGAGCATGGCGCTGGTGGCATCCCACATGGGGGAATATACGGAGGAAAGGCTTTCCCAGCTGGAACAGACCAGCCGACAGCGCTATCTTCTGACCCGGAACCGGAAGGAGGCGGCGCTTTTGGTGGAGGAGATCTCCAAAGAGCTTGCCACCACGGCATTTACGCCCGTGGGCTACGAGGTCGCCATCGGCGGCAGGCAGGGCCTTCCGCCCCTGACGGTGCAGGGACAGCTGGGCCGGGGCAGTCTCAGCGGCTTTGTGGATCGGGCGGATCTCTGGCACGGCCCCGACGGAGACTATCTTCGGATCATAGACTATAAAACCGGCAGCAAGAAATTTGACTATACGGATCTTCTTGCCGGTTCGGGCATGCAGATGCTGCTGTATCTCTTTGCCTTGGAGCGCTCCGGACTGCCGGGACTGGATGCCGCCCTGCAGCCCGCCGGGGTGCTGTATCTTCCGGCCCGGCACAGCTACCAGAGCGCCGAGGGCCCGGGCACCATAGATGCCGCCCATACGCCAAACCGCCGCAGCGGCCTTCTTTTGGGGGAGCCGGAGGTATTGGAGGCCATGGAGCACGGCGACCAGTACCAGTATATGCCCCTGCGGAAGACCAAAAGCGGATTGGGAGACTATGCGGTATCCCGGCAGCAGCTTCGCCTGCTGGAGGACTATGTAAATAATCAGATGCTTCGGATGACCGATCAGATTCTGGGGGGCGGGTTTGCCCCGGCGCCCTTCTACCGGGGAATCAGTCACGATCCCTGCCGCTATTGCGATTTCGGCCCCGTGTGTCAGAAGGATCCGCAGTTCCGCAAGAGCTGCTATCACCCGCCGGTCAGTGCCAAGGCATTTTGGCAGCTGCTGACGGAAGGCGGAACGAAAGGAGGAGAGGAAAATGGCTGATATGAAATTGACGCCCCAGCAGCAGGCTGTGGTAGACAATCGCGGCGGCACCCTGCTGGTGTCCGCTGCTGCCGGTTCCGGCAAAACAAAGGTGCTGGTGGATCGGGTCATGGCCCGGATCCAACAGGAGGGGCAGAATATCAACGAATTTCTGATCATCACCTTCACCAATGCCGCCGCCGCAGAGCTTCGTGGCAAGATTGCCTCCGCCATCGGCAAGGCCCTTGCAGCCCAGCCCGAGAATCGCCATCTTCAGCGGCAGATGAACCTGATGCATCTTGCCCAGATCTCCACGGTACACGCCTTCTGCGGGGCGCTGATCCGCCAGTACGGGTATCTGCTGGAGGTGCCCTCGGACTGCGCCATGCTGGAGGATCCCAGACGGGAGGAAATCCTCTCCAAGCTGATCTCCGACATTTTGGAAGAAGCATATGAGACCATGACCCCGGGATTCCGGCTTTTGGCCGATACCCTTGGGGCAGGCCGCAGCGATCAGTCATTGGAGGCCCTGATCCGGAGCCTCTTTGAAAAGATGCTCAGCCAGCCGAATCCGGGTAAGTGGCTCCGCAGCCTGACGCTGACCCTGCCGGAGAATGTGCCCCTTGGAGAGAGCACTTTTGGAGGGCTTCTGTTGGAGGACGCCCGGCAAAGGCTCTTATGGATGCAGCAGCGGCACAGCTGGGCCATTTCTCAGATGCAGGGGGATGAAAAGCTGATCCCCAAGTATCTGCCTGCCTATGAAAATCAGAAAAAGGCCATTGACGGGATGCTTGCAGCGCTGGACGGCCCATGGGATCAGATCAGCGGCGCACTGTCTCTGGAATTTCCGAAGGTTGTGGTCATGAAATACCCCGACCCCGAAAAGCTGGATGCCATCAAACAGGTGCGGGCGGACTTTAAGGCGCTTTTGGAGGATCTGCGCCGCCGGTTTTCCCGGACGGAAGCCCAGCTGATTCAGGAGCAAAATGACATGGCCCCGGCATTGGAGGCCCTCTGCGGCCTTGCCGAAGCCCTTGACCGGCGCTTTTCTGCGGAAAAACGCCGGAAAAACCTCATGGATTTCTCCGATCAGGAGCATCTGGCCATACAGCTTCTGACAGACGGCGCCGGGCAGCCCTCTGCGGTAGCCAAAGACGTTGCCCAGCGGTTTACGGAGATCATGGTGGACGAGTATCAGGATTCCAACCGGATTCAGGAGCTGATTTACTGCTCCATCGTCCGTGGACGGGACGAAAACCGTTTTCTGGTGGGGGATGTGAAGCAGTCCATCTATGGCTTCCGTCAGGCCCAGCCGGAGCTGTTTCTCGAAAAGTATCAGGCTTATCCTCCGGCGGCGGAGGCCGAAACGGGATCGCCCCGAAAGCTGATCCTTTCAAAGAACTTCCGCTCCCGGCCCGAAATTCTCGAAGCGGTGAACCATACCTTTACCACCATTATGCGTCCGGAGATCGGCGGCCTGTCCTATGGGCCCGATGAGAGCCTCTATCCCGGTCTTCCCGAATTCCCGGAGTTCCTTCCTTCCTTCCTTCCTTCCTTCCTTCCTTCCTTCCTTCCTTCCTTCCTTC
>ERZ773103.2627-NODE-2627-length-16241-cov-4.937291_pt1 | contig 16241 bp, 9 predicted proteins | sample MGYA00511118_ERZ773103 | MGnify/ENA primary metagenome ERZ773103 (study PRJEB29015, sample SAMEA2737821) | human gut metagenome | biome: human gut; feature: human-associated habitat; material: faeces | place: China | collected 2012 ... | reverse complement strand
GGATGGCAGGATCTGCCGCGATGTTGTCAATGGCAGCGCGGAGTCCGTAGATATCACTGATCGGCATTGTATATGGAAACCATTTTTCTTCGTAATAATGTGCGAAAGTTGTAAGGTTGGCATAGAAAGAAGCAATTGGTGTCTTACGGTCTGCCATGGATTTCTTTGCATCATCGCTTACTACAACGAAGGTCAGTCCTGGAGGCGCGGATACTACTTTCTGGGATCCGCCGCACATGATATCAACTTTCCAGTCATCAATGTTCATAGGTTCGCCAAAAGAGGCGGAAACAGAGTCTACGACTGTAAGGATGCCGTATTTTTTCAGGAGCGGGCAGATAGCGGAGATATCATTGAGCATACCACTTGGGGTATCGCCGTGAACAACGGTTGCATATTTGTAGTCGTGGCTGTTTTTCAGGAATTCTTCCAGCTCTTTTACATCAAAAGTTTCCTGATAATCTCTGGAATAGAGTTCCGGCCGTCCGCCATACATGGTAACAAAATCAGCGAACCCTTTTCCGTAAATTCCGTTATCGAGAACAAGAACCTTATCTCCGGGCTCAGTCATGGACGCGATAGCTGCTTCCAGACCAAGAATACCCTCACCACTTAAGATGAGGGTTTCATTGGAGGTATGGAGCAGAGAACTGATCTTCTCGCAGGTTTCTTTGTAAAATTCGACAAATTCTTCGTCCAGATCCGGGTTCGTGCACTCAAGACTTCTTGCCAGACGGACGTTTTCAGCGACCTGTGTAGGTCCTGGTGTCATGATCTTATACATAATCCTTACCTCTTATTTAATATTGTTATGTTTTTTATTATTTCTTTAATCCTGTTTTTCTTGCAGCAAGATTTAATGGTGTGATGACGATGAGTACGATTACTGCAGCAACACCGATCTGTACCAGGTTTCCAGGAATGGATGATACAGGAGCGACCGGGTTTCCGTAGATGATAACCTCTGCGATGTAGTAGCCGACAACCTTGATCACGCAGGCTGCTGCGATGGCGATCACGTACCATTTCATGTTCTGATGCCTGTGGTCTTCTGTGAGTTTACCAACTGTGAATCCCATGATTCCCACGATAACAAGTGTGAACGGTGCCCATAAAGTCCAGCCGGAGAGAAGATCAAAGAGTCCCATTCCAATACCGCCGGCGATAGCTCCGGTTTTCTTTCCAAACAAAATAGCTCCGATAAATAACGGAACGTTTCCAAGGTGGATCAGACCGCCGTTGGCTGCGATCGGGAGCTTCACATTGATAAATGCTGTGAAGATATAAGTCAGTGCCACAAATGCTGCTGTGATGGTGAGAAACTGTACGGATGAAAGATCCTGAACCTCTCTTGATTCTGTGTGTACTGCTTTTTCCATAGGTAATACTTCCTTTCCCGAAAACATCTCCGGAATAAAAGATGTCCTCTTTTCATATGATTTTGGTTGGGTATACTTTACAACAGAAGTGTGCATGAATAAAGACACAATTTTTTGAAAAAAAAGAGGGACAGATTTAAAAGCAAATAACAGAAGATGGATATGTAAAATGTGGAATACAAAATGGAAATGCGGAAAGATTAATATAAGAAAAGAATTGTGCGAACCGGCTTTAAAATTACTTTTTTGTTTACAGGAAGTTAATAAAGTACAGGGCAGAAATCAATTGACAAAGTTGTAATATAATCGTAAAATGTACCAAAGAGTGTGTTCAGGAGAGAATGCTCCGGACACACTTTATGACTGATGATGATTATGAGGAGGATACTATGAAGAATAAAAAATTTATCGCGCTTTTAGCTATGACTGTTGCTCTCTCTGGTGTCATGACTGCATGCAGTTTCGGAGGAGATAAGAAAGACAGCGTGGTTGTGGAGTCTACTCCTACTCCGACACCGGCAAAGAAAGCTAAGGTTACACCGACTGTCGCAGCAGATGCACAGAATACAACTTATACATCCAAGGATAAATCCGTAGCGATCAAGCTTCCGGATGCAACATGGGCCAACAAGTCCGATGAGACAGATATGTTAAGCTTTGAGTCTCCGGATCAGGGCAAGATCCTGATCCTTCACGGATCAGGTGCAGATCTGGAATCTGCAGTAATCCCGAATTCCCAGGATATGGCAGTTTCCATGACTCAGGCAGAGAACATGGTAAACGGAACAGATTTTGAGATCCAGGATTATAAGACAGAGCAGAAAAATGGAGGCATCAATATCTATTCCTATACAGTTAAGTATAAGGATACAACCAAGAGTGACGGTTACGTATATGCCATCAATAAATATTTTGTAAATGACAGTGAGTATTACAGCATTGTAGCTTCTGTTAAGAATGAGGATGCACTGAAGAAGGTTCAGGAATCTGTAGACAGCTTTGCAATTCTGGGAGATTCCACACTGAAGAGTGCAGCAACAGGTTCTGCAGCCAAGAGCGCAGGTAAATCTGATTCTGCATCCAAGGATAGCACAGCTTCCGGAGACAGTAGCGCAGCGGGAACAGCATCTGACGGAACATCCGCAGATGGAAGTACAGCATCCGACGGAAGTACATCTTCTGATGGAACAACATCTGACGGAACATCTACAGATGGAAGTACATCTTCTGATGGAAGCTCTTCCGGTGCGATCGTAAATGGTGGATTTACAGATGAGCAGCTCAGCAACACAGATGAAACAAGAACCATTTACAGAAACTCTGATGGTAAACCGCGTGTTATCGTTCCGGATGGAAACGGTAAATGGATGGATAACGAGGGCAACAGATTTACATTCTCCTCTGCGAATGACTGTGATGTATACGAAGAGGATGGAACAAGTTTCTACTGGCACGGAGAAGGTGCAGATGTATACTATATGCCTGTGCAGTAAAGTCTGAAGCACTGATAAATAAGTCTGAAAGATCCGGGATCACGGCTGTGGTTCCGGACTTTTTTTGTGTTGGAAGCATATACTTATGCAAAAAGACATGTTATAATGTGAACGCTGCGGGTGGATAGTTCGCAGGTTTTGATCGAAGGAGGTTTTTATGGAGGCATACAGTGATTTTGCCAGAGTTTATGATATATTCATGGACAATGTTGAATATGAAAAATGGGCAGAATATCTGATCGGAAGACTCAGGGAATATGGGATCGAAGATGGTATTGTGCTGGAACTTGGATGTGGAACCGGAGTGATGACGGAGCTTCTGGCAGAGTCCGGTTATGATATGATCGGTGTGGACAACTCTGAGGAAATGCTGGGCGAAGCCATGGAAAAGAGAGCAGAGTCCGGATATGAGATCCTTTATCTGGAACAGGATATGAGAGAGTTCGAACTTTACGGAACAGTACGTGCTGTTGTCAGCGTCTGTGACTGCATGAATTACATCACAGAAGAAGATGATCTGCTTACTGTATTCAAACTTGTGAACAATTATCTGGATCCGGACGGCATTTTTATCTTTGATATGAATACAACGTATAAATACCGGGAGATGCTTGGGAATACTACCATAGCAGAGAACCGGGAAGAAGGAAGCTTTATCTGGGAAAATGAATTCGATGAGGAGACAGGGATCAATGTTTATGATCTTACCCTTTTTCTTCCAAGAGAAGACGGGCTTTATGAGAAGGACGAGGAGGTTCATTATCAGAAAGCCTATGAACCGGAGAAAATCCAGGAACTTATGAAGAAAGCAGGACTGATCCCGCTGGCTGTTTACGATGCCTATACCAAGGACGCGCCGAAGCCGGACAGCGGAAGACTGACATTTATTGCCAGAGAACATGGAAAGGGAATTTCCCTGGATGAGAAATAAAGGAGGATTTTTTTATGAGTGATTATATTGTAAGAGCGACAGCTGCCAACAGCCAGATCCGTGCATTTGCAGCTGTGACAACTGATGTGGTGGAGACAGCGAGACAGGATCATAATACAAGCCCTGTGGCAACAGCTGCGCTGGGACGTCTTCTCACAGGAGGAGATATGATGGGAGCCATGATGAAAGGGGAAAAGGATCTCCTGACACTCCGTATCCATGCAGGCGGCCCGCTCCAGGGAATCACAGTTACAGCAGATTCCAAAGGAAATGTAAAAGGTTATGTGGGAAATCCGGACGTATGTATTCCGGCCAACAGCAAAGGCAAGCTGGATGTTGCAGGTGCAGTAGGTGTTGGTTTCATGGATGTGATCAAGGATATGGGCTTAAAGGAGCCGTATGTTGGACAGGTTGCCCTTCAGACAAGCGAGATCGCAGAAGACCTTACCTATTATTTTGCAACCAGCGAGCAGGTTCCGTCAGCAGTAGGTCTTGGAGTGCTGATGAACAAGGATAACACAGTTCGTCAGGCAGGTGGGTTTATTGTACAGCTGATGCCTTTTGCGGAGGAAGAAGTGATCTCGAAGCTGGAGGAGAACGTATCAAAGATTGATTCCGTTACAAATCTTCTGGAGCAGGGACATACACCGGAGAGCCTTCTTGAGAAAGTTCTGGAGGGCTTTGACGTAGAGATCAATGACACCATGCCAACACAGTTCCACTGCAATTGCTGCAGAGAAAGAGTAGAAAAAGCTCTCATCAGCATCGGCAGAAAAGAGCTTAATGAGATGATCCAGGAAGGCAAAGATATTGAGATGAACTGCCATTTCTGCAACAAGAATTACAATTTCACAGTGGAAGATATGAAGAGAATCATAAGGGAATGCAAGCGATAAGCAGCAGGAGGAAGAAAAAATGAAGCATGGTTTTATTAAGGTGGCAGCAGCAACACCAAGAGTCACAGTTGCAGACTGCAAGGCAAACGGAGAGGAGATCCTGCGGGCCATCCGCGAAATGGAAAAAGAGCATGTAAAGCTGATGGTATTTCCTGAATTCAGTATTACGGGATACACCTGCCATGATCTTTTTCTCCAGAGATGTCTTCTGGACAGTGCGTGGGAGGAGCTTCTTCATATCGCTGAGGAGACAAAGGAGACAGATGCACTGATCTTTGTGGGAATGCCCCTTCGTCACAGAGGAAAGCTCTATAATGTGGCTGCAGCTCTGAATCATGGCCGTATCGTTGGATTTGTTCCGAAAACACATATCCCCAACTATAATGAGTTTTATGAGCAGAGACAGTTTGCAGGTGCAGAGGAAGAGGACGTGGAGTTTGTGGACTTCCTCAAAAACGACAAAAACGATGAGGATGAGTTCTGGGATGAGATTCCCTTTGGAACAGACATGATCTTTGAGTGTGAGGAAGATCCGGAATTTACAGTTGCAGCAGAGCTCTGTGAAGATCTCTGGGTTCCTGCACCGCCTAGTATCCGCCATGCAGTAAACGGAGCGCATATTATTGTCAATCTTTCTGCAAGTGATGAGATGGTTGGAAAGGATTCCTACAGAAGAACTCTTGTAAGCGGACAGTCTGCAAGACTGATCTGCGGATATATCTATGCAAGTGCCGGTGAGGGTGAGTCCACACAGGATCTTGTTTTTGGCGGCCAGAATATGATCGCTGAGAACGGAAATATCCTTGCTGAGAGCAAACGCTTTGAGAATGGTATTATTTACAGTGAGATCGATGTTCAGAGACTGGCTGATGAGAGAAGAAGAATGTCTACTTATCCGGCAGTTTCCACATGTAGCCATACAAGAATTAATTTTTCCGTGAAAGAAGAGGAGACTGTTCTTACCAGAAAATATCCACAGTATCCATTTGTCCCGTCTGTGAAGGAAGAACGTGATGAACGCTGCGAGGAGATCCTGAATATTCAGGCCATGGGCCTAAAAAAACGTATGGAGCATATCCACAGCAAAAGTGCGGTTGTAGGACTTTCCGGAGGGCTGGATTCCACACTGGCACTCCTTGTTATGGCACGAGCTTTTGACCGAATGGGAATGCAAAGAGAGCAGATCCATTGCGTTACCATGCCATGTTTCGGAACCACAGACAGAACATATCAGAATGCCTGCAAACTGAGCAGCTGTCTTGGTGCAAAGCTTACAGAGGTGAATATTAAAGAAGCGGTAAATATTCATTTCCGTGATATCGGACATGATCCGGAAATTCATGATGTTACTTATGAGAACAGCCAGGCACGTGAGCGTACCCAGATTCTGATGGATACTGCAAACAAAGAAGGCGGCGTTCTTGTTGGAACCGGCGATCTTTCAGAGCTGGCTCTTGGATGGGCAACTTATAATGGCGATCATATGTCCATGTATGGCGTGAATGCATCTGTACCGAAGACCCTGGTGCGCCATCTGGTGCGCTATTATGCAGATACATGTGGTGATGCGGAGCTTCAGGAGGTTCTTATGGATATTCTGGATACACCGGTAAGCCCGGAGCTTCTGCCGCCTAAGGACGGTAAGATCGCGCAGAAAACAGAAGATCTGGTGGGACCCTATGAATTGCATGATTTTTATCTGTATTATATGCTTCGTGCAGGATTTACACCGGATAAGATCTACAGGCTTGCATGCCTCACATTTGAGGGAATCTATGATAAAGAGACGATCCTGAAATGGCTGAAAACTTTCTACCGGAGATTTTTTGCCCAGCAGTTCAAGCGTTCCTGTCTGCCGGACGGCCCGAAGGTAGGAAGTGTGGCACTTTCCCCGAGAGGAGATTTAAGGATGCCAAGTGATGCAAGTGCAAGGATCTGGCAGGATGTGCTGGAGAAGATAGAAATCTGAGAATAGAGCTTTGACAGGATACGAAAGATGCTGGCCGTGTACAGGGAGCAGCATTAGATGCAAAAAAGGCGGAGAGCTTAAGGGTTCTCCGCTTTTTTTACAGCATCTGTGATGGCTGCCAGAAGCACCTGTGAGGTATATTTCCTGTCCCCTGCATATTGAATATCATCCAGAGACTGGGTAGAGTAGATCTGGCTTGCAAGGGAATCAAGAACCGGCTCCATCAGAGGATAGGAGGCTTTTGTGGATTCGCTTAAGTTTACGAGCCGGATGGATTTGATCCTGTCGGCATTTACGGTGACTTCCACATCAAAGGTGTTGTTGTTCAGGGAAATGGAAGAAGTGTATACACCTGGCTTGTAGCGGGATTTTTCGGCGGCAGTATTGTCGGCTGTTTTTCCCGGACCGAACATAAAAAAGATGATAACTGCCAGAATTACAGCCAGTGCCAGAAAAACGGCTGTGTAAATGATTTCTTTCATATGTAGGACAATGATCCTGGTTTTGGAACTCATGGCGCACGCCTCCCGAAGCTTTTTATATAGTTTATTAGAGGGAGAAGAGATTTATGCGTGAAGAGTGCTGCCGGTCATGGAGTGGGCAGTAATATTTATGGCAGTGGAAAAGTGTCAGAAGGATGGAGAAGACCCGTTCTATAGGACCCGGGTTTGTGGTATAGTAATACTTATCAGAGAGTGTCGGGACAACAATGGAATCTTTAACAGGAGGAGATACATGTCATTACAGTTTATTATAGGAAGTTCAGGAAGTGGAAAATCCTGTTATGCATATCAGAACATTATAGAACAGGCCGGACTGCATCCGGACAGGCTTTATTATGTGATCGTACCGGAGCAGTTTACCATGCAGACTCAGAAGACGCTGGTGGAGATGAGTCCGGGGAAAGGAATCCTGAATATTGATATTTTAAGTTTTGAGCGTCTGGCATACCGTGTTCTGGAGGAGGTTGGAGGCGACAGCCGTGCACTGCTGGAAGAGACAGGCAAGAGCATGGTGCTTCAGAAAATGGTCCAGCAGCATGGCAAAGATCTCTCTTATCTTGGCGGACAGATGCGCAAGGCAGGATATCTGGATGAGGTGAAATCCATTCTGTCCGAGTTTATGCAGTACGATATTAAGGACAGTGACATTGAGGAGATGATAGAGGATTCTGCTGACCGGACATTGCTGCAGATGAAGCTTAAGGATGTATCTGTTCTTTATCAGGCTTTTACCGGATATCTGAAGAATCATTATATGACAGGGGAAGAGGTGATGGATGCCCTTGAGAAGGCCCTGCCTTTTTCTGAGAAAATGAAGAACAGTGTGCTGCTTCTGGATGGCTATACCGGTTTTACGCCGATTCAGATGCGGGTAGTGGGAGAACTGCTCTCTGTCTGTGAGAAAGTGATGGTGACAGTCACCATGGACGCAGCAGAGAATCTTGCCCTGAGGGGAAAGCCGTACCAGCTTTTTTATATGAGCCGGCAGATGATCCACGGGCTCTCAGAGCTTACCAGGGATATTGAGGATCCGGTTCTGCTGAATAATGTAAAAAGATCGCGTTTTGCCCAAGCTCCGGCCCTCAAATTTCTGGAAAAAAATATCTTCCGTTACAGAAAGAATGTATATAAGCAGAAGCAGGATGAGATCTGCATGTTTTCCGCAGTGAGTCCACTTGCGGAGATGAAGGAGACTGCAAGGAGGATTGCAAGGCTTGTCCGGGAAAAGGGCTGCCGCTATGGCGAGATCGCAGTGATCACCGGAAACCTGGAGGAGTACGGAAGCCTTGCCGGACAGGTGTTCAGAGAGGCGGGAATTCCGTATTTCATAGATGAGAAACATACAGTACTGATGAATCCTTTTGTGGAATATTTTCGTGCGGCTCTTGAGATGGCTGTCCAGGATTTTTCCTATGAGAGTGTGTTCCGGTATCTCAGATGTGGTATGTCCTGTGTTACAAGAGAAGAGGCTGATCTTCTGGAGAATTATGTGCTGGCACTTGGTATCCGGGGATTTAAGAGATGGGATGAAAAATGGGTGCGAATTTACAGGGGAATGCCTGCAGAGAGTATCCAGGAACTGAATGAGATCCGGGAGCGGTTTGCAGAGGAGACAAGAGAGCTTGCTTTAAATTTTAAAGGTGGCAGAAAGACTGTGAGGGAGTACTGTACGATCCTTTATGAGTTTGCCGTAAAAAGTAAGGTACAGCAGAAACTGAAAGCTAGGGAGAAGAAATTCCGTGACCAGGGAGATAAGGCCATGGAGAAGGAATATGCTCAGATCTACGGTATTGTCATGGAGCTTCTGGACAGTATGGTGGAGATTCTTGGGGAAGAGGTGGTGAGCAGGCAGGATTTCCGACAGCTGCTGGAAACAGGTCTTACCCAGGCAAAAGTAGCTCTGATCCCGCCAAGTATGGATCAGGTTCTTGTTGGCGATATGGAGCGAACACGACTGAAGGATATACGGGCTTTGTTTTTTGTAGGGGTAAATGAAGGAAATATTCCAAAGAATACAGCAGGTGGAGGAATACTTACAGAGCTTGACAGGGAATTTTTTCAGGATCAGGGGATCCAGCTGGCACCGGGGCCTAAAGAACTGATGAACATGCAGCGTTTTTATCTGTATCTGAATATGACCAAGCCCAGGGAACTTCTATGCCTGTCTTTCTGTCAGTCTGACAGTCAGGGAAAAGCACTGGGGCCGGCTTTTCTGATCAACAATATCCGGGATATGTTTCCTGAGATGGAAGTGGAGCAGTGTTCCGAAGAACAGGAGCCGATGGAGCTTCTGGAGCTTCCGGGAATCAGTCTGGATTATTTGTTAAGAGGACTTGCAGGTGAGGATTACAGAGAGAATCCTGTGTTCCAGGAACTTTACAGCTGGTACATTGAGAGCCCTCAATATCGGACAGTAGTGGAGAAGCTTGTAAAAGCCGCATTTACACAGAAACCTTCTGACCAGATCGGAAAAGCTGTAGCAGGGATTCTGTACGGGGAGATCTCACCGTACAGTGCCACACGGCTGGAGCGGTATGCTGCCTGTGCTTTTGCACATTTTCTTCAGTATGGACTGAAGGTGACAGAGCGTGCTGAGTTTGAATTCAGGGCTATAGATATGGGAAATGTCATGCACATGGCTCTGGAACGGTTTGCAGTTGAAGTACGAAAAGAGGGACTGGACTGGGCAGAGCTTACAGAAGAAGAACGTAATCAGCTGATTGACAGCTGCCTGGATCAGGTGTCTGCAGATTATGGGAATACAGTTCTCAAAAGCAGTGCAAGAAATGAATATATGATCGAGCGGACAAGGCGAATACTGCGGCGAACTGTGTGGGCTTTGCAGGAACAGCTGAAACACGGGGATTTCCGGCCGGAGGGATTTGAGGTGATCTTCGGCGGAGGAAGGATCGACCGTGTGGATATCATGGAAGATGCAGAAAAGAACCGTGTATATGTGAAGGTGATCGACTATAAGACGGGAAACACATCCTTTGATCTCCTGGCTTTGTATCATGGTCTTCAGCTGCAGCTGATGATCTATCTGGACGGAGCCTTGCAGGTGGAACAGAAGAAATATCCGGATAAGGAGATTGTTCCGGCAGGTATCTTTTACTACAATGTGAAAGATCCTATGATCCAGGAAAAGATCCATGCAGATGTGGAAAGTGTCAGTGATCAGATGCTGAAAAAGCTGAAGATGAATGGTCTGGTGCAGGCAGATGATGATGTAAGTTTCCGTATTGATAATACATTGTCATCAATTCCGGTGTCCGTTAATAAGGACGGAAGCTTCAGCAGGCGTTCTTCTGTTGCATCCAGGAAGCAGTTTGATGCGCTGGGTGCATATGTTCGTCAGAAAATCTGTGATATCCGGGAATCGATCCTAGATGGAAATGCGGCAGTGGAACCTTATGAACTTGGAAAAAAGAATGCCTGCACCTACTGTCCGTACAGTACAGTATGCGGATTTGACAGAAAGATACCCGGATATGAGTTCCACAGACTGCCGTCTTTCTCAGAGAATGATCTGTGGAAAAAGATCGTGAAGGAGGATGAATAAATGGCAATGAAATGGACAGAAGAACAGCAGAAAGTCATCACGCTTCGCGACAGGAACATTCTGGTCAGTGCAGCAGCCGGTTCCGGTAAGACAGCAGTTCTGGTGCAGAGGATCTTAAGTAAGATCATGGATCCTTTAAAGCCGGTAGATATTGACAGGCTTCTGATCATGACTTTTACAAGGGCTGCTGCAGGAGAGATGAGGGAGCGTATTGAGAGGGCTCTGGACACGGCACTGGCAGAAGATCCGGATAATGAACATCTGCAAAGGCAGATGATGCTGATCCACACGGCGCAGATCACTACTATTGATGGGTTCTGTTCTTATGTGATCCGGAATTATTTTCATCTCATCGGCCTGGATCCGGGATATCGGACTGCAGATGAAGGAGAGCTGAAGCTTCTTCAGGAGGATGTTCTGAAGGAACTTTTTGAGGATTATTATGCAGAGGGTGATGAGAAATTTACAGCTTTTGTGGAATGTTATGCTTCCGGGAAATCCGACGAAGGGTTGAAGGAGCACGTACTGGATCTTTACAATGCTTCCATGAGTAATCCATGGCCTGAAGAATGGCTGGATGGCTGCGTGGAGAATTATCATCTGGATCCGGAGAAGGGAATTGCAGGGACACCATGGTTTCATTATCTGTGGGAGATCGTGGACAGCGCATTGAAAGAAGCAGAGGAGCTTACGGAGAGTGCTATGGAGATCTGCGGGGAAACAGAAGGTCCGGAACTGTATCTGGATGCACTGAAAAATGATCTTATCCTGATCCGGCAGCTCCGGGAACTATCTGTTAAACAGGACTATGATGAAATGGCACAGTATCTGCAGAATATTAAGTTTGCCAGGCTTTCCACGAAGAAGATGGAAGGGGTTTCAGATCAGCTGAAAAGTCTTGTGAAGGATATCAGGGAGGACGAAAAGGATATTTTGAAGGATCTGGGCGACAGGTATTTTCAGTGTACACTTGATGAACTGACAGAGCTGACGCTTGCCTCAGCAGAGCCTCTTGAGATGCTGGCGCAGCTGACGAAGGATTTTGCAGGGCGGTTCAGTGAGAAGAAGCGGGAAAAAAATGTCCTGGATTTTTCAGATATGGAGCATTTTGCCCTTGAGATCCTTTTGAAAAAAGAAGGAGATACCTATACGCCAAGCCAGGCTGCAAGGGAATTGTCGGAGAAATATGATGAGGTATTGCTGGATGAATATCAGGACAGCAACCTTGTCCAGGAAATCCTGATGCAGAATGTTTCCGGCTGGGTCAATGAGAGAAAAAATATCTTTATGGTAGGAGATGTGAAGCAGAGTATTTACCGCTTCCGCCTGGCACGGCCGGAGCTTTTTATGGAGAAATATAAAAAATATTCTCTTGCAGACAGCCGGGAGCAGAGGATCGACCTTCATAAAAATTTCCGAAGCCGTCCGGAAGTACTTTCCGGTGTAAACTTTATTTTCCGGCAGATTATGGGATCGGATCTGGGAGGAATCGATTACGATGAAGCGGCAGCTCTTTATCCGGGGGCTTCTTTTCCGGAAGGACAGAATCCTGACTTTGTGAAGACAGAGGTGCTTCTTGTGGAGAAGGACAGTCCGGTACTGGAAGAAGAGGAAGGTCCGGAGAATGAACGGGAGCTGGAAGCTCTGGCAATTGCAGGAAAAATACGTTCCATGGTGGGAACAGAGAAGGTGCTGGATAAGGAAACAGGGGAGTACCGGCCTCTGCGATATGGAGATATTGTGATACTGCTTCGTTCTGCCACAGGCTGGGCTGAAACTTTTGGGGAGGTGCTGTCTTCAAGGGGGATTCCTTCTTACACGGCATCCAGGACAGGATATTTTTCCACTACTGAGGTGGTGACGCTTTTGAATTATCTTCGTATCCTGGATAATCCGCTGCAGGATATCCCGCTTACCGGTGTGCTTCGTTCACCGATGGCAGGATGCACTACGGAAGAACTGGCGGAGATCCGCATTGCCTGTCCGGAGGGAATGATCTATGAATGTGTGAAGTCTTTTGTGGAGGATTACCGGGAGCATAAGATTGTTGGAGAAAAGAAAAAAATCCTGGGAGAAAAACTGTCCCGTTTTATGGAAAATATGAATGCGCTTCGTGATATGTCCGCTTATACGCCGGTGCATCAGCTGATTCTGGAAGTTCTTGAGCGTACCGGATATGGCAATTATGCAAAAGCTATGCCGGATGGTGTACAGAGAAGCGCGAACCTGAATATGCTGGTGGAAAAGGCGATGGAATATGAGAAGACAAGTTACAGAGGCCTTTTTAATTTTGTACGGTATATTGAAAAACTGCAGCAGTATCAGGTGGATTATGGTGAGGTGAATCTTTCCGGTGCAGGGGAAAGTGCAGTGCAGATCATGACGATCCATAAGAGTAAAGGACTGGAATTTCCGGTAGTGTTTGCAGCAGGAATGGGCAAGAGATTTAATTTCCGTGATATGAATGCAAGTATTCTGATCCATCCGGATCTGGGAATTGGTGCAGATGCCATTCTGCCGGATAAAAGGATCATTGCGTCCTCACTTTGCAAGCAGATCATCCGCAGGGAGCTTCTGAAGGAGAGTCTTGGGGAGGAACTCCGGGTGCTTTATGTGGCATTGACAAGAGCAAAGGAGAAGCTGATCCTCTGTGGAACCATCGTTGATCTTGAAAATGAGATTACATCACTGTCCGTTTTAAGGGATAATAAAGAAGAACTGCTTTCTCTTGGCATGCGTATGCGCGGAAAAACTTACTGGAATTATGTGCTTCCTGCACTTGCAAGACACCGCTGCATGTCCGGTCTGTTTCAGGAGTACGGACTGTTTATGAACCGAATGAATCCGCTTTATGAAGATGAATCGGAGTTTGTTGTGGAGAAGATCACAGCAGCAGATCTTGTAGAGGATGAGGTTGTGGAGCAGGCAGAAAAAGAGATGAAAAAAGCTGCTCTTGAGAACTGGAATCCGGGAATTGTCTATGACAGTGAGATTCGGGAAGAAATTGAGAGACGTTTTTCTTTTCAGTATGAGTATGACTATCTGAAAGATCTGCCTGTGAAGATCAGTGTGTCTGAACTGAAAAAGAGAAGCTACCACAGCGAACAGGATCTGGAAGAGACAGTGGATTATGAGCAGGAAGAGGAAATCATGCCGCTTGTTCCAAGGTTTATCGAGGAGAAAAAAGAGGAAACTTATACAGGTGCGCTGCGTGGAACTGCTTATCACCGTGTAATGGAATGTCTGGATTATCGAAGGACAGAGAACCAGGACATGATCCGGGAACAGCTGAAAGAATGGTTTGATCTGAAAAAGATGGAAGAGAAAGAAGCGGAATCTGTACGGATATGTGATATCTGGCATTTTCTGGAGACGGATTTGGGACAGCGGACGAAAGCGGCTGCTTTGAACCGGCTGCTTTTCAGGGAACAGCCTTTTGTGATCGCAAGGAAGGCCTCAGAGCTGGAACCGGAATGGAAGTGTGGGGAAAGTGTTCTGGTACAGGGAATTATTGACGCATATTTCATTGAAGATGAGGAGATTGTTCTGGTGGACTATAAAACGGACTTTGTGCGCCGTGGTGAAGAACAGAAGCTGATCGAACGGTATCATGTGCAGCTGGAAGACTATGCTGAGGCACTTGAGAGGATGACCGGACGGAAAGTGAAGGAGAGATATATTTATTCATTTGCTTTGGGAAAAGAAATCTTATGCTGAGAATTATGCAGTGATGAACAGTGATTGCGAATTGAGAGTATCCAGCTACAGGAAAAAAGGTCAGAGACTTTACGGAAATGTTCAGCTTCTGACCTGAAAATGAAATTCTATATTGATATGAGCAGATATCCTGCGGCGGAGCACTTATACTCTCCAGCCCGCAGGATATTTGTTTTTCAGGATTCCGTTTACAAGTTTGCCGAAACCGATCGGATAGCCGTCTGCGCAGAGAAGATGCCAGCCTTTTTTGTGGGCTGCTTCTTCTGGTTCGATGTTAAGGGTCTCACCTTTGAGATAGCGGGTGATGCGCTCATCAGAAACAGACAGGGAGATCGTAGCCTCAATATCTTCTTTGTGAAGTGCCAGTGCCAGGGGCTGTGATGGCTCAAAACGGTTCTTTTTCAGATCGCCCAGATAGAGGCCGTTTCTGAGAAAAGAGATACCCCGGAGATCCAGTGGGAATGGAAGCTGATAGTAAACCTTGTCCTTGCGGATTTCCACGCGGTTCCAGTCAAATTCCTGTCCTCCAAGAGTATGAAGACCGATTTCTGCAAAAAATTCCTCCAGCCATTTCCGGGTGTTTTTGTCAGGACCTTTTCCGGCAGGGCGGAAAACTGGAGGAAGGGAGTCGCCTTTTTTGTGGAAAAGGGCAAGGAAATGACCTTCACCGTCCATCTTGTGTGGAAAGATGCGGACGCATTTTCGAAGGGAGGACGGGTCGAAAGCTTCAGGGGAAATCGGTGTGCTGATAAGTTCCGGCCGTCCTTCGGAGAATCCTTCATATCCGGGCATTTCCATTAGCTCCATATCTGGTCTTTCCTGAAGAAGATGAGCGACCACTTCCTCATCCTCACACGGAGAGAAGGTACAGGTGGAGTACAGCATCATTCCGCCTGGGCGGAGCATATCAGCAGCTTTCAGGATCAGGTCTTTCTGTATATCGGAAAGTTCAGCAGATTTCTCAGGAGTCCAGTCACGGGCAAGGGCTTCTTCTTTTCGGAACATGCCTTCACCGGAGCATGGGGCGTCCAGAAGAATTTTATTGAAGAAGGCTGGAAAACGCTGTGCAAGCCTGGCAGGTTTTTCATCAGTAACAAGCATGTTTTTGATGCCAAAGAGCTCCAGATTTCTAAGAAGGGCTCTTGCTCTGGAAGTGCTGATATCATTGGCAAGCAGAAAGCCTGTATCATTTAAAGCTGCGCCAAGTGCAGTGGCTTTTCCTCCGGGAGCTGCACAGAGATCCAGGACGAAATCTCCCGGTTCAATGGGAAGTCTGGATGCAGGTGTCATGGCACTTGGCTCCTGGAGATAATAAAGTCCGGCCTGATAGTAGGCGCAGCGTGCCGGTCGGCTTTCCTCATTGTAGAAATATCCGTTTGAGATCCACGGGATCGGTCGGATCTCAAAGGGGGAAAGTTCTTCGAAATCCTGGCAGGAAAGTTTCGCTGTATTTACCCGGAGACCATAGGTACGGGGCTTTCCGTAGCTTTCCAGAAAAGCGTCGTAGTCATCTCCAAGCATTTCTTTCATACGCTCCAGAAATGGGAGCGGTAATGTCTTTATTTTATCTGAATCTGTCATATTTTCCTCCATAATATCAATATCAGGCTGATGTAAGTAAGCCTTATGCGAATCATAATTTTGAGTAATCTGATCTGATCAAATGTGCAAACATTTTTTGAGTGTAAAAGTGATCAGGCAACTGAAAATATTAGTTACTGTTCACTGGTAATATCCCGCGAGGTGTTTTTTGTGAACGAAGGTCACAGAAAACCCGAGACATACCGCGCG
>ERZ773103.2624-NODE-2624-length-16252-cov-18.456196_pt1 | contig 16252 bp, 12 predicted proteins | sample MGYA00511118_ERZ773103 | MGnify/ENA primary metagenome ERZ773103 (study PRJEB29015, sample SAMEA2737821) | human gut metagenome | biome: human gut; feature: human-associated habitat; material: faeces | place: China | collected 2012 ... | reverse complement strand
CTGGCGCAAGCGCCACCTCCCCCGTATCGGGGGAGTCTGTCTCGCAGAGGGAGGTCTTTTGACACACTGGGGCGAACATTGCCCGCCCCTACAAAGCAGTTGGTCCGTAGAGGGCGGCGCCGGATTGGATCAGAATGTCCGGCTCGACGCGCAGGCCGGTTTTGCGGCCCTTCTGGGCTTCGACGAGGAAAAGCCAGGGCGCGGCGTCGGGGCGGTTCTTGACAAAAGCCAGACGCTTCGGCTCAAGGCGCGCGGCGCGTAAGGCGGCTAAAATCTCGGCCAGCTGCTCGGGGCGCTGGCAGAGCAGGAACCGCCCGCCGTCCCGCAGGGCGCGGCGCGCGCAGTCCACGGCGTCGGCGGTGGTGCAGCTGCCGGTGTGGCGGGCCTCGGCCCGGCGCGGGTCCGGGCTGCGGGGACCGGCTGTGAAGTACGGCGGGTTGCAGGCGGCAAAATCGTACTGCCCCTGCTCCGGCCCGGCGGTACAGAGCTGCCGCAGGTCGCCGCAGACCGGCGCGATGTGGGCGGCGTCGGTGTTTTCGGCCAGGGCCGCGGCGCAGAGGGCGGACGCGGCGGGGTCAATCTCCAGCGCGGTGCAGGGGCCGCGGTGCCCGGCGTCGTGCCAAACGAGTGAGACGATGCCGCACCCGCTGCACAGGTCGAGCGCGCGCTCGTTTCTGCGGGGCTGCGCGAAGCGGGCCAGCAGCAGCGCGTCGGTGCCGAACGTCGCGCCCGGCGCGGTCAGCACGCGGGTGCCGTTGTCCAGGATTTCAACGCCCATTCAGACTTTTGCGCGCAGTTGCGCGTATTTCAGCAACGCGACCTGGGTCTTGCTGTCCTTGATCGTGCCATCCATCACAAGGCCGAGGGCCTCGTCGAACGGCATTTTGACGACGTCAAGGAACTCGCCCGCGTCGAGGTGCTGCGCTGTGCTGTGCAGGCCGGTGGCGGCCCACAGATAGATTTTCTCGCTGTCGTAGCCGACGGTGGCATAGACGACGCCGAGGTCGATATAATTGTCGGCGGTCAGGCCGCACTCCTCGCTCAGCTCGCGCTTGGCGGCCTCAAACGGGTCCTCGTTTGCTTCGAGCTTACCGGCGGGCAGCTCCCAGATCTCCTCGCCGAAAGCGTAGCGGAACTGACGTACCATCGTCACGCTGCCGTCGGCGTCCACAGGCAGGATGCAGGCGCCGCCGTGGTGGTGGACGATCTCCCGCGTCGAGGTCGTGCCGTCCTCAAGCTGTACCTTGTCCACGGTCACGCGGATGACGCGGCCATTGAAGATTTCCCTGCTTTCCAGCATGGTCTCGGTATGTGCCATTGTTTTTCTCCTTTGCAGAAAGGCCCCGCCGTACAGGCAGGGCCGATACTGCTTCTATTTTACAGCAGACGCAGACAATAATCAATAAAGTCGAGCGTATATTTTTGGCTGCGCAGCCAATCAGAGGCGTGGCCGTCATCGAGGTAGGTCAGCAGGGCTTCGGTCAGGATGGGGTCCTGCATCAGATACTCGCGGCAGTACTGCCCGTCCGGCTCCAGGATAGCCTGGCAGAACACAACGCCGCGGCCCTGAAAAACATTGACGCACATCGACGGAGTCAGCGCCAGCTGGGCAGGGTCCACGATGCGCAGGGTGCGGCGGTCAGACTCCGCAGCGCGGCGCAGCCGCAGGAGCAGCTCCCGGCGGGTGGGAATGTCCGGCGCATCGCACAGATCCGGCGGAATGTCGAACATTTTCCCGGTGCGTACAAACTGCAAAAGACCTTCCTCACAGAAATAGAGATCCGGGGCCTGGGCGCTCCACATCTGCAGGTGTTCGAGCAGGGCGGGCAGGGACTGCAGCGCGGCGCCGGGCCGGACAAACTGCAAGGCCATTTTCTCGTCGGCAAACAGGGTGAACGGCGGCTGGTAGCGGATCATGGAGCAGCGGCGCTTTTCCGAAAAGAGGTCGTTGTACAGCGCAATGGATTCCGAAAAGTCGTGGGCATCGGTGGCGAGCTTCAGCACCGACGCGGCGTTGAGATATTTGCGGCTGAACGCAAGGCGCAGATTTTCGACGGCCTGACGGTCCATGATGATGTAGGCCTTCTGGCCCTGGATGTCCATCATGACGGCGGCCTTGGGCAGCAGCAGATAGACAGGCATCAGCGTGCCGGGGCTGGGCTCGGTCATGACGTGGCGCACGACGCGGGCCTCGTAATTCAGCTTGGGCAGGAAAAGGAACGGCAGTGTGCGGGTCAGGACGGACACGCCGGACACCCATTCCCGGGGGATGTCGCGGTTCTCGGCATAAATCAGCAGCTGGGACAGTGTGACGGGTGCGCCGTCCGCTGCCGAAAAGCGTTCCACCAGCACATGGTCCAGCGTGGGGTTTGTGAACGGCGAGAGGAGCAGCGGGCGGGTATCGCCGGACAGAATGTGGTTGGCCACCAGCGATGCCACGGCGGCGGCGACTGCGCGGCTGCCCTCTATGTACTGCTCGCTGCAGCGCAGCTGGCTGGCGGCTTCGTTGGAGATAAGGCCCTCGCGGTGGGTGAAATCCTCCACCCGGAAAGAGACCTCCAGCAGGTGGTGCAGCTCGGCGCGCAGCCTGGGATCGGGGCCGCGGCCACGCTGCTTGTATTGCAGCAGCAGGGCGGATTTCTGTTCCTCGCTCAATTCCAGCGCGTCGGCCAGGTGCTCCAGCTGGAACTCCCGCGGGGTACGCTGACCGCTTACAATTTTGTACAGCGTGGAGCGGTCGATCGACGCTTTGCGGGCCAGCTCGGCCATTGTGCCGGGGTAGCGGGTGACGAGTATCTTCAGGGTCTGGGTCAGTTCGCTCATGGGGGCGGCCTCCATTTATGGAATGCTATTACTATACCGCGAAAGTGCCGCGCTGGCAAGTGTAAACTTTTTTGGTACATCGTTGCGATATGCCGGGAAATTTGTTATAATCTGGGAAAGTGAAAACGAGGTGACCGTTATGAAAAAGCATCCTCTTTTGGCGGCAGGGGCCGCGGCGGGCACGGCGGTGCTGGGCGCGGCGTATGCCGTCTACCGCGTTGCCTTTTACCAGAAGCCGACGACGAAGGTGCCATCCCCGGCGGATATGCCCACGCGGGAGTGCTACCGCAAGGCTATGGGCCCCGACGCCGACGCGCTGGCGCGGGATATGTTCAAGGCCGTGCACATCACGGCGCAGGACGGTACGCCGCTGGCCGCACGCTACTACCACCACGCCGACGGCGCGCCGCTGGCAATCATCTTCCACGGCTACCGCGGCTATGCGGAGCGGGACGGCCTGGGCGGCTATACGCTGTGTACGGCGCTGGGCTACAATGTGCTGCTGCCCGACCAGCGCGCCCACGGCTACAGCGGCGGCCATACGATTACGATGGGCGTGAAGGAGCGCTACGACGCCCGCGACTGGACGGTCTGGGCGCGGAGCCGCTTCGGCCCCGAGGTGCCGATCTTTTTGATGGGCGTCTCGATGGGTGCGGCCACCGTGCTGCTGGCCGCCGGGCTGAACCTGCCGGACAACGTCTGCGGCATTGTGGCGGACTGCGGCTACACCAGCCCGCGGGAGATCACCCGCAAGTGCCTGCCGGAGTATCTGCCCGGCATGCCGCTGGAGCTGACCTATGCGGTTGGACGGCTGGGCGCGATCCTGTTCGGCCACTTTGACCCCGAGGACGCCGACTGCGAGGCCGCCGCAGCGCAGAGCAAGGTGCCGATCTTGTTTGTTCACGGCGACGCGGACGGCTTTGTACCCTATGATATGGGGAAGCGCAACTATGAAGCCTGCCGCGCGAAGGGCAAGAGATTTTTGACGGTACACGGCGCAGAGCACGCCGTGAGCTACTACCACGACAACGACGCCTACACGAAGCAGGCAACGGAGTTTTTGCAGGATTGTCTGGCCCGGCGCGGCTTTGTATGGCCGCCCGAGACCGACGAGCCTGAAAAATAATAATAATATAGAGGAGTGTTTAGTATTATGAAGCGTATTGCTACCACGAACGCACCCGCCGCCCTGGGCCCCTATGCCCAGGCTGTTGACACCGGTGACACCGTCTATTGCAGCGGCCAGCTCGGCCTGGACCCCGCCACCGGTGCATTGGCCGAGGGCGTGCAGGCTCAGACGCACCAGGCGCTCAAGAATCTGCAGGCTGTGCTGCAGGAGGCCGGTCTGACGCTGGACAATGTCGTCAAGACGACAGTATTTGTGCAGGATCTGGGGGATTTCGGCACCGTGAATGAAATTTACGGCACCTACTTCCACGGCGGCTTCCCCGCGCGCAGCTGCGTGCAGATCGCCGCGCTGCCGAAGGGAGCGCTCGTCGAGATCGAGTGCATTGCGGTGCGGTAATAGCGCATTGACGCGAAAAAGTGTTTTGCAGGGGCGGATTTCCTGTCCGCCCGGGGATGTTTCCGCCGCCGCGGACGGCGCGGGCGCATATAGAATGCGCCCCTACGGAGGCTCCGTGAGGGAAAATCGCAAATGGGAAACGCGGATTTGTAGGGAACGGTCTTGACCGTTCCGGGCCGTGAGTGCCGATCGCAAAGCGCCGCGGAGGGGGCAAGACCCCTCCCTACAGAAAAAGATAACCGGCAGGCCGTTGAATCGAACGGTCTGCCGGTTTTGGTTATTTCCCGTAGCTTGCCAAAAACTGCCGGGTGCGTTCCTCTTTGGGGTGGTCGATGAGCTCCTTGGCGTCGCCCTGCTCGACGACGACACCGCCGTCCATGAAGAGGATGCGGTCCGCAGCGTCGCGGGCAAACTTCATCTCGTGCGTGACGATGATCATCGTCGTCTTGTGCTCGGCCAGTTCGCGCAGGACGCGCAGCACCTCGCCGGTCAGCTCGGGGTCAAGGGCTGAGGTCGGCTCATCAAAGCAGAGGATGTCCGGGTGCAGCGCCAGTGCGCGGGCAATCGCCACGCGCTGCTGCTGCCCGCCGGAAAGCTGGTGCGGGTAGTGGTTCTCCCGGTCAGAAAGCCCCATCTGCGCCAGCAGGGCCTTTGCCTGCGTTTCAATGTCGGCCAGAATCTGCCGCCGGTTCTGCTTGTAGTCGGGGCGCTCCTTCGCCAGGAGCTGGCCCGCCAGCATGACGTTCTGCAGTGCCGTGTACTGAGGAAACAGGTTGAAGCTCTGGAACACAAGGCCGAAGTGCAGCCGCTTTTTGCGGATGGCTTCTTCGCTCTGCGTTTTGGTGTCGGCGGCGCTCCACAGCGTTTCACCCGCTACCGTAATGCTGCCGGTGTCGGCGGTCTCCAGAAAGTTCAGACAGCGCAGCAGCGTTGTTTTGCCGGAGCCGGACGAGCCGATGATGGCGAGAGCCTCGCCTTCGGCCAGATCAAACGAAATGTCGCGCAGCACCTTTGTGGCACCAAAGCTCTTGCCGATGCCGTTTACTTCCAACAATGCCATAGCCGCGCCCCCTTACTTGAAATAGTCCAGCCGCTTTTCCAGCCAGCCGAACAGCAGCGTCAGCGCACCGACGAACACGAGGAAGAACACCGCTGTGGAGAACAGCGGCCAGATCAGGCCCTTGGCGCTGTACTCTTTCGCCATCATGATGATGTCCTTGTTGGCAATGACGTTCGCCAGCGAGGTATCCTTGACCAGCGTGATGATCTCATTGCCCATGGGCGGCAGGATGCGCTTGATGACCTGCAGGAGCGTGACGCGGAAGAAAATCTGGGTCTTTGTCATGCCCAGCACCTGCCCGGCCTCGGTCTGGCCCCTGGGCACAGCCTCGATGCCGCCGCGGTAAATTTCCGAGAAATAGCAGGCGTAGTTGATGGCGAACGCCACGACGGCGGCGACCAGACGCCCGCTGCCGCCAGACGGCCATGGACTGGTGAAGCCCAGCAGACCGGGCCCTAAGTAGATGACCAGGATCTGCAGCATCAGCGGCGTGCCGCGGATGACCCAGACAAACGTTTTGACGACGCCGCGCAGCGGGGCAAGCCTGCTCATGGAGCCGAACGACACCACCAGCCCCAGCGGCAGTGCGAACAATAGAGTCAGACCGAACAGCTGGCAGTTGAGCCAGAACGCCTCGGTCAGGCGGCCCCAGATGACTGCTGCCTCGCCCATCAGTCGGCCAGCGCCAGGCTGTACTTGTCGGCCAGGGTCTGCATCGTGTCGTCGGCCTTCAGCTCGTCAAAGGCGGCGTTCACGGCGTCGGCGGCATCGCTGCCCTTGCGGAAGGCGACGCCGTACTCCTCGGCGTTCAGTTCGTCCTTGATGGCGAGGTTTGCGTAGTCGGTGCCCTCGCCGATCATGGCGGTGGCCAGCGTCAGATCCAGCACGGCGGCGTCAGCCGTACCGGCGGCGACCTCCATCAGGCAGTCAGTCTGGACGGACTTGCTGACGTAGTCGGCCTGGGAGAGGCTCTCGTCCTCGCTGATGGCGCTCTCACCGGCGGAACCGGCCTCGGCCACGATGGTCTTGCCGACAAGGTCGGCGGTGGAGCTGTAATCGGCATCGGCCTTCATGACGACGACCTGCGCGTTCTTGGCATAGGCCTTCGTGCAGGCGGTGTTGGCCATGATGTCATCGGTCAGGGTCATGCCGTTCCAGATGCAGTCGATGCTCTTGGCGTCCAGCTCGACAATTTTGGTGTCCCAGTTGATCTCAACAAAGTCGGGCTCCACGCCCAGCTTGGCGCAGACGGCAGTGGCAAGCTCGGTGTCAAAGCCGGTGAAATTGCCGTCGGCGTCAGTGTAGTTCATCGGCTCATAGACGGTGTAGCCGATGGTCATTTTGCCCTTGCTTTTGATGTAGGCAAGGTCGCTGTCGGCAGTGGCTTCAGCGGCGGAAGCTGCGGTGCTTTCCGTAGAAGCTGCCGTGGATGCGCTGCCGCCGCAGGCGGCCAGGCTCACGGCCATGCCGAGTGCCAGAACGGTGCTGATGAATTTTTTCATGATACTTCCTCCTATACTTTGCACAGATCCCTCACACTGCCGGTTTAAAGCGGCGGTATGCTTTAATAGTAATGCAAAACCGCGGGTTATGCAAGAGGTTTGGGGAATTTTTGCAGAAAAAAGAATATTTATGCAGGGGGGGAGACGGCAGGCTGCGGCTTGACAAAGGGGCAGCACAGCGTTATAATAAATATAGAAAAAGGCACTGCGACAAGCGGTTGGTCTCTTTCAAATTGGGTTGATAGGTAAGAACCTAAGAACCGTCACTTGGCCGAGTGGCGGTTCTTTTTGCTATAGCTGCCAGCAGGACGACATGTAGGGGCGGATTCCATATCCGCCCGGGAGCCTTACGGCTGCCGCTGCACTGCAATAAAAATGCCATGCTTTAAGGATGGGATACCCAATCTTAAAGCATGGCGTTTTTTACTTGATGACCCGTACCATATCGCGGGTGATGGCGTCCAGCGTGGGCGCACCGCACAGGCGCATCGTGTCGGTCAGCTCATTGCCGAGCTGGGCTGTGTAGGCGGCGACACCGTCGGCACCGGCACCGTAGACGGCGGTGACGAAGGGCCGCGCGATCAGCACGGCGTCTGCGCCGAGGGCCAGCGCCTTGAACACGTCGCTGCCGGTGCGGATGCCGCCGTCCACCAGAATTTTGGCGCGGCCATCCACGGCGGCGACGATGTCGGCCAGCACCTCCTGCGTGGCGGGGCAGTCGTCCAGCACACGCCCGCCGTGGTTCGAGACAACAATGCCCGCGGCACCGGCCTCGATGGCCTTTTCCGCGCCTTTGACGGTCATGATGCCCTTTAAGATAAACGGCACGCCCGCGGCCAGGGCAATTTCTTTTAACTGCTCCACGGTCTTGCTGCCCGCGGGCGGGTCAAGGTGCTGTAAAAACGGCAGGCCCGCCGCGTCGATGTCCATGGCCATGGCAAAGCAGCCGGAGCTGCGTGCCAGCGCTATTTTCCGGGCCACCGTGGCGTTGTCCCACGGCTTGACGGTGGGGATGCCCGCGCCGCCGCAGGCCGTGATGGCAGCAGCCGCGCCCTCCATGACCTTGTGGTTCGTGCCGTCGCCGGTGAAGGCAGCAATGCCGGCCGCCGCGCAGGCGGGGACAAGGATATTGTTGTAGTCCAGATCGTTGTACTTGTCGCCGTAGTGCAGCGTCATGGCGCCGACAGGCCCGGCAAAGAACGGATATTTGAAGCTACGGCCAAACAGCGTCAGGGAGGTGTCCGGCTCAAAATTTTCATGGATGGTATCCATGTTCAGCCGTACATTGCGCCAGGCGTCAAAGTTGCGGACGGCCACCGTGCCGCTGCCCTTGGCACCGGGGCCGGGGATCGTGCCGCCGCAGGCGCGGCCGTTGCAGACCGGGCAGGCGCGGCAGGGGCCCATCTGACCCTGGGCAGCCTGTAAAACTTCTTTATATGTCATCTGGATTTTGCCTCCTGTGCTGCGAGCCGATGCGGGCATCGGCCCCTACAAAAATCGGGTAATTATGCTCCGCGCCCATTATAGCGCGTTTTGCCCGCTGCCGCAAGGCCGCTGACGACGACAAGTGCGCACAGTACACAGAGCCCTGCGCCCGCCTGGCCGGTCAGGTCGCCCACAAGGCCCACAAGTGGGCTGGCGGGAATCATCAGCAGACTGTAGGCCATGCTGTCCACGCTGATGAGCGTTGCGCGGCGGTCACTGGGGATCGCGTCGTTGAGCCGCTGCATACTGTGCAGGAACCAGACGGAGAGTGCCCCCTGTACGAGTACCGGCCCAGCGGCGCAGAGCAGTGCCGGGGCTGCGCCCGCCAGAAGCGTGCCTGTGCCGACGAGCAGCGCACAGCCGAAATAGAGCGCGCGCAGCCGTTTGGGGTGCAGGCGGCGGCCCAGCGATGCGCCCGCCATGCCCGCGGCCCCGGCCAGCAGACCCGGCAGAAACAGCCATTCCATGGCCCAGCCCTGCTGGGTCAGCCGCTGCTGGACGAACATCGAGGTCAGGTAGGACGGCAGCGAGATGACCGCGTCGGCCATGATAATGCGCCGCGCCGGTGTGCTGCTGCACAGGCAGTCGAGACTGTCCAAAATGTGCACACGCAGCCGGGCGGGCAATTCTTGTAAGATGTGCTTCTCGCGGGCGGCCTGTTCGTCGGTGACGACAGGTTCGGTCAGGTTGGCCGCGGCCAGGGCGGAGACGGCGCTGACCGCGGCGTCCGCAAGGTAGTAGCCCGCCGAGGTCAGCACCCCGGCCAGCAGGCTGGCCAGTGCGCCGAGGGCGGAGGCTAGCTTCATGAAGATTGACGCTTTGGCGTCTACTTTAATGTAGTCGCGCTCCCGTCCGGCGGTTTTCAGGCTGTCGTAGGTCAGGGCTTCCGTGGTGCCGGAGAGCAGGTTGTAGCCCAGCGCTTTCAGCCCCATGCCCGCGCAGATGAACGCGAGACTGGGCGCAAACGCCATGGTGGCGGCGGAGACAACGCCCAGCGCACCGCCGAAGATCAGCGTGCGCCGCCGCCCCAGCAAATCGGCGGCCATGCCGCTGGGGACCTCACACAGCAGGCTGACGCCGTGGAAAACGCCCTCGGCCAGGCCGATCTGCGCCAGCGTAAAGCCGCGGGCCGCCAGCAGCGCGACCCAGACGGCGTCGGTGAAGCGCAGGGTAGAGGTAAATGCGTGCAGATACACGAAGCGAAGCTGTTTTTGTAAATTCATGGGGGAACACCCTTTCGTGATCGTATACGAAAACGTGCCCTTAAATTTATGTAAAAAGGCAGCAAAAAGCGCCCCGCGGCAAAGCCACAGGGCGCAAAAACTGCACACTTACAGCGTTACCGAGGTAAAAAAGGGCACACTTACAGCGTCAGTAGGTCAGGGGTTTCCTTTTTTCTGGAACACAACACCAAACTGCCAACGCATAAGAGGGTGCTCTCCTTCCTCGGTGGATTTGGGATAAGTATAGCACAGCGTTTGCCAAATGGCAAGAAAAATTGTACAATAGGGGCATGATTTTTGAAAGCTAAGGGGAACGGGTATGAAACGTCTGGTCGTCGGGCTGCTGGCACATGTGGACAGCGGCAAAACTACATTGGCCGAAGGGCTGCTTTACCGCGCGGGGGTGCTGCGCAAGCTGGGGCGCGTGGACCACAGGGACGCCTTTCTTGATACCGACAGCCAGGAGCGGGCGCGGGGCATCACGATCTTTGCCAAGCAGGCCGTGCTGACGCTGCCCGCCGCGGACGGCGCCGACGAGACCGAGCTGACGCTGCTGGATACGCCCGGCCACGTGGACTTTTCCGCCGAGGCCGAGCGCGCCTTGCAGGTGTTGGATTACGCGGTGCTGGTCGTCTCCGGCACCGACGGCGTGCAGGCCCACACCGAGACATTGTGGAAGCTGCTGGCACGTTACCGCGTACCTACGTTTGTATTTGTTAACAAGATGGACCTGCCCGGCGCGGACGCCGCCGTGCGCCTGCGGGAGCTGCGCGGGCGGTTCGGGGACGGGTGCGTGGATTTTTCCGCCGCGCCCGACCCGGAGGCGCTGGCTCTGTGCAGCGAGCCGCTGATGAACGAGGTGCTTGAGACCGGCGCAGCAGCGGCGGAAACGATACAGACCGCTATTGCGCGGCGGCAGGTGTTCCCGGTGTTTTTCGGCGCGGCGCTGCGGCTGGACGGGCTGGACGGGCTGCTGCGCGGCCTGCAGACGCTGACCCGCACCCCGCCCCGGTGGCCGGAATTCGGCGCGCGTGTGTTCAAAATCAGTGAGGATGCGGGCACGCGGCTGACCTGGCTGAAGGTCACGGGCGGCGTGCTGCATGTAAAAGATGTGCTGCCCGGCGGCGAGAAGGCCGACGCGCTGCGGCTGTACAACGGCGGCAAATTCCGGCTGGTCAGCGAGGCGCTGCCCGGCATGGTCGTGGCCGCAGCGGGGCCGGTCAGTACGCGGCCCGGGCAGGGGCTTGGCGCGGAATCCGACGCCGAGACGCCGCTTTTGGAGCCGGTGCTCAACTACCGCGTGGACTGTGACGCCGACCCCCATACCTTATTAAAGGCGCTGCAAACGCTGGAGGGCGAGGACCCGCAGCTGCACGTCAACTGGCGGGACGACCTGGGCGAGGTACACGTCCAGCTGATGGGCGAGGTGCAGCTGGAAATTTTGCAGACGATCTTGCAGGAGCGGTTCGGGCTGACCGTGGCGTTCAGCGAGGGCGGCATTTTGTATAAAGAGACGCTGACAAGGGCGGTGGAGGGCATCGGCCACTATGAGCCGCTGCGCCACTATGCCGAGGTACATCTGCTGCTGGAGCCGGGGGCGCGGGGCAGCGGTGTGCAGCTGGCGGCGGACTGCCCGCCCGACACGCTGGCCGAAAATTGGCAGCGGCTGATCTTAACGCATCTGGCCGAGCGCACCCACCCGGGCGTGCTGATCGGTGCGCCGCTGACCGATGTGAAGATCACGCTGGCGGCGGGCCGTGCCCACCAGAAGCATACCGAAGGCGGGGACTTCCGCCAGGCGACCTACCGCGCCGTGCGGCAGGGCCTGCGGATGGCCGAGGCGAAGGACGGCGTGCAGCTGTTGGAGCCGTGGTATGATTTTACGTTGGAGCTGCCCGCCGACGCGCTGGGCCGCGCCATGGCCGATGTGCAGAGGATGTGCGGCAGCTTTGAGGCACCGGAGACGTCAGGCGGCACGGTGCGGCTGACGGGCCGTCTGCCTGTGGCGACGGCGCGGGGCTATGCGCGGGAGGTCGCGGCCTACACCCACGGGCTGGGCCGCTGGGCTGTGCTGCCTGCCGGGTACGACGCCTGCCATAACGCCGACGAGATCGTCTCCGCCGCGGGGTATGACCCCGACGCGGATGTGGAAAACCCGGCAGATTCGGTGTTCTGCGCCCACGGGGCCGGGTATCTGGTCAAATGGGACGAGGTGCCCGCCCGGGCACATCTGTCCACCGGGCTGGAACGGCGGCTGAACGGCGAGACGGCGACAGAAGAAGCCGACGCTGAGGACGATGCCAACGCGCGCCGCCGCCGTGCCGACGCCTACCGCGGTACGCTGGAGCAGGACAAAGAACTGCTGGCGATTTTTGAACGAACCTACGGAAAAATACGCCGCGGCGAGACGGGCGACGCGAAAAAAGCGGCCCGCGCGGCCCTGCACACGGCCCCCGCGGCGGTGTCCGTGCCCGCAAAGCCCGTGCCCGCCGGGCCGGACTACCTGCTGGTGGACGGCTACAACGTGATTTTTGCGTGGGATGATTTAAGGAAACTGGCCGACGGCAATCTGGACGCCGCGCGGCGCAGGCTGATGGATATTCTGTGCAACTACGCGGGCTACCGCCGCTGCGTGCCGATCCTGGTCTTTGACGCCTACAAGGTGCGCGGCGGCGCGCGGGAGGTGGAGCAGTACCACAATCTGTATGTTGTCTACACCCGCGAGGCTGAGACGGCGGATATGTACATTGAGCGCGCGACCCACGAACTGGCGAAGGAGCACCGCACCCGCGTTGTCAGCAGCGACGGCGCGGAGCAGATCATCGTCATGGGGCACGGTGCACTGCGCGTGAGCGCCCGGGCGTTTGAGGAGGAAGTCAGGGCCGTGGAGAAGGAGATACGGGAGTTTTTGGGGGAATAAAACGAAGGGTAGGGGCGAGGCAGGCCTCACCCGCAGCTTACCCATGAGATGGAGCTGATGGGAAAGCTGCGGGCCGGGCATGCCCGGCCCCTACTTTTTGTGCAGCGGAAAACTTTCAGAAACCCTGCCGTGCTATACTGGCCTCAACGAAAGGGGGAAAACGCGATGCTTCCGATTTTGATCGTGGATGATGAGCCGCATATTGCCAGGCTCATTGAGATGACGCTGGAGCCGCTGGGGCAGCCGCTTGTGCTGGCCTGCGACGGCGAGCAGGCCGCCGACCTGCTGGAAAAGCAGCAGTTTGATCTGGTGCTGCTGGACGTCATGCTGCCGGGCGTGGACGGCTTTGCACTGATGGACTACATTGCGCCAACCGGCACGCCGGTCATCTTTCTGACGGCGAAAAACGCCGTGGCGGACCGGGTGCACGGGTTGAAGCTGGGCGCGTATGACTACATCGTCAAGCCGTTTGCCCCGGCGGAGCTGCTGGCCCGGGTCGAGGGACTTCTGCGCCACACCGGGCGGCGGGCGGCGACGCTGCGGGTGTTCGATGCCGAGGTAGACCCGGACAACCGCACCGTGACCCAAAACGGGCGCACGGTGGAGCTGACCCCGCGGGAGTTTACGCTGCTGTTGGTCCTGGTGCGGGCGCGGGGACAGGCGCTCTACCGTGATATTTTGTATGAGCGGGTCTGGGGCCCCGATGCGGAGCCGAACCCGCGGGCGCTGGATCTGCACATCCACCGGCTGCGCAAAAAGCTGGACTGGGCGGACAAGATCGTGACCGTGCCGAAGGTGGGGTATAAGCTGCTGGCAGAACGGTAGGGGCCGGGCATGCCCGGCCCGCGGGCTGCAAGACGGCAGACCGTGGATGGGTCATGGCGGAAGACTGCCGGGCCGGACATGTCCGGCCCCTACATGGCGGTAAATCAAAATGAATCATACAACCGGGAAACCGCAGGAGGTGACTTTATGAAGCGTACATCCATGTACACGGCTGTCCTTGCACTCTCGCTGGCAATGGCACTGGCGGGCGGCGGGCTGGCGTGCAGGACGTTCCGGGAACGGCTGGACGCGCTGGAGGAACAGGCGGTTTTGCAGCACCAGCGCAATGTCTGTGGGCTGGAGGACGCCTTTGCCGCCGAGTACGATACCCGGAGCGGCGCGGGCTATCTGAGCAGCGGGGCCGACTCGGTCTGCGCCCGGGTAGGGCAGGCGTACACCCGCGGCCAGTGGCTGATCCTGGGCAGCAGCACTGCCGCGTTTGCGCTGATGCGGGAGGGCGACGTCGCCTACAGCGCCCTGCCGGAGAGCGTGGCCGCCGCCGATGTGCAGCAGGCCGCCGCGGCCACGGACGGCATCCTGCTGCGCGGGGAGACGCTGCTGCTGGGCGGGGTGCTGAACACGCCCTACTCCTACCCCGTGGCCGTCGTCACGGCGGCGGATGCGTCCGAGGCGTTCGCCGCGCGGAACCGGCTTTTGTACAGCTGGCTGGCCGTGCAGGCGGTCATCACGCTGGCGGCGCTGGTCGCGGCGTACCACTATGAGCGTCTACAGGAGCTGAACGCCCGCCAGAGCCGCTTTGTGGCCGACCTGACCCACGAGCTGAAAACGCCGCTGACCAGCCTGATCGGCTACGCCGACCTGCTGCGCGGCGGCACGTTGGATGCGGAACGACGGCGCACGGCGGCGGAGGCCCTCTACCATGAGTCTGCACGGCTGGAGAGTTTGAGCCAGCAGCTTTTGGCGCTGAACGGCTTGCAGGCGGACGGCGTGGTGCTGCGCCCCGTGCGGGTGGCCGCGGCCTTTGCCGATGCCGTGCGCAGTCTGCCGGATGTGGTGCTGGACTGCGACGCGCCCGCGGAGGCCGTTGTGCTGGCGGACCGGGTGCTGCTGGCGGACCTTGTGCGCAATCTGGCGCTGAATGCATGGCACGCCGGGCCGCAGGACGGCGCGGTCCACCTGCGCTGCACCGACGCGGGCGAATGCTGGCGGCTGACCGTGCAGGACACGGGCTGCGGCATCCCGGCGGAGGCGCTGCCCCACCTGACCGAGCCGTTCTACCGCGTGGACAAGGCCCGCGCCCGGGCCAACGGCGGCAGCGGCGTGGGGCTGGCGCTCTGCGCACAAATTGCAGAGGCATTCGGCACGCAGATGACCTTTGCAAGCCGTGTGGGCGAGGGCACGACAGTGACGATTTTATTGCAGAAGGAGGCAGAGCATGAAGAAGCAGCGCAGCAACAATAAATTTTTAAAAATTGCCGCGGTGAGCCTGGCTCTGCTGGCACTGCCGCCGCTGGCCGTGTACGGGCAGACGGTGCGCTGCCGTGCGGCCCAGCCGCGGCCCGCCCTGCCCGGCGTGATGAGCGACGAGATACGCCTGGACCCCGTGGCCGGGGCGCTCTACCGTTACGGCGTGCAGGGCGGCATCAATCGGGCGGACAGCTATTGGTCCGACAATGTCTTTACCGTACTGCGCGGCAAGCTGAAGCAGGCCGCCACGCGGGGCCTTCTCAGCCGGGAGCAGCTTGACTACCTGCTGGACCGCGTGGCCGAGGGCGAGGCCCACGCCGGGCCGGTGCAGCCGGAAAACGGCAGCGTGCAGGTCCAGTGCTACGGGTGCAGCTACACGGGCAATATCCAGACTGTGAGCTTCCAGATGTACACGGTGAACGCCTACAAGGTGACGGAAAGCGGCGAAATGTACAGTATCGACGATGAGACGAGCATCGGGCTGATGTATCTGCCTGGTAACGGCGCGTTTTTGCAGGTCAGCGTCCTTGACAACCGACTGCCCGCGGCAGAGAGTACACCGGAGGAGCAGGTGCAGGCGTTTTTGACCCAGCTGGACACAACGCTGGACGGCAGCTGGGAGCAGACCACCACGGAGGACGGGCTGGAATATAAGCATACCTCCGGTGTGCTGCGGGTCGTGCGCTATGCCCCGGACGAGGTCGATTTCGCTCTGTGTGTCACGCTGGACCCGGACGTCTACGGCGGCCTGGACACGCTGAGCAATGTGGTCATCGGCCCCGATGGGACGATCTACACGCCGGGCGGGGAATATGGAACTTTTTGAAAAGGAAGAAAAGCGCCCTGCACGGTAAAAAAGTGCAGGGCGCTTTGCGGTTTCAGTTGGCGCTGTTCAGACGGTAGCCGACCTTGTAGACAGTCTGGATGTCGTTTTGCAGGCCGAGCTTGCGGCGCAGGCGGTTGATATGTACGTCCACGGTGCGGCTCTCGCCGATAAAGGCGTAGCCCCAGGCAGCCTCGAGCAGCTGGCTGCGGCTTAAAGCTGTGTCGCAGTGGGTCACGAGCACGGCCAGCAGGGCGAACTCCCGCGGGGTCAGCAGCAGCTCATGCCCGGCGCGGGATACGCGGTGGGCGGTAAGGTCAACGGCAAGGTCTTTATACAGAATATCCTGTTTGCGGTTTATGATGGGATTCATAGCGGGGCCTCCTTCTGGCAGGATGTTTTTTGAAAAGGTGTACTGTCTATTATAACGACAAATGTTTCCGAGTTGTTACAAAATGCGGGAAAATTTGGACGGAATTTTGACATTTGTTTAAAAATCGACGGAAAAGTTGGTGGCTGGGGCGAACGGGAAAAGCCCCTCAGGCCATCGCTTCGCTCGGCCGGCTCCCCTGCAAGGGGAGGCTCAGCGTGTCGAAAAACCTCCCTCTGCGAGGGAGGTGCCCCGAAGGGGCGGAGGG
>ERZ773103.2612-NODE-2612-length-16334-cov-3.762639_pt1 | contig 16334 bp, 15 predicted proteins | sample MGYA00511118_ERZ773103 | MGnify/ENA primary metagenome ERZ773103 (study PRJEB29015, sample SAMEA2737821) | human gut metagenome | biome: human gut; feature: human-associated habitat; material: faeces | place: China | collected 2012 ... | reverse complement strand
CACAGTTGTGATATGATGTAGAAAAATCAAGTTGGAGGCTGCAACGTGGCAATATTAAAGGATTTTGTAGATCAGGTATCATTTGATGAGGTCTGGACCCTGCTGGGACACGGAAAGGAAAATATGCAGCAGTATAAGGAAGCCTACCAGTCCATTTATCAGGAGCTTCAGGCTGCCGTTCCCGCAGAGAATACCGACCATATGACCATTAAGTTCGTAATGGAGGATGCCCCCCAGTGGGAATTTTTCTTCGATGACGAGCCTGAAGATCAGGGCGCCGATGCGGAAGCAGAAGCCGCCGAAGAGGAGGACGAAGGCCCCACGCTTCAGGTTTACGGCTTCATCCCCGGAGATGACGAGGGCTACGCCATCGGGCTCAAGGCCCCGGAGATTCTCATGGGGCTGGATGTGGATCCGGAAACCGCCGTAAACTATACCCCGGCTGAGATCGTGGCAGACTGTCTGGCCGAGATGACCTATTCCTCCACCATGGCCTCCAGCGCCTATGGTACCGAAAAGGACATGGCCGGCGGCGGGCTTTTGGCCTCCCAGAACTGCATGCAGGAGGATATCCAGAACATTGATCTGGAAAAGCTCCGTCAGGAGCTGGGCGTACTGCCCAAGCCCGAAGAGGACTATAAAACAAAATACGGATTTCTGTTCTGAGCGCACAAGGGACGCACTGCAAACCACTCGCAGTGCGTCCCTTTTTATAGATATCCCCGCTGTTTCAAAAACGACCCATAACGCCGCCGCTGACTTGGGATCATATCCTGCTGTACAAATGCAGGGAATTCCTCCGGTGGGATCCAGCGATAATCTACCGTCTCACCCGCCTGAAGGCTGATGGAATTTTTGACACAGTCTACGTCCGCCCGGTACATATAGAAGATGGAGTGGGCCGGGTCGCTGACCTCCCTGCCCAGCAGTTCCAGAGACTCCACCCGAAGTCCGGTTTCCTCATAAAGCTCCCGGCGGGCACAAGTCAGGGGATCCTCCCCTTTCAGGGCAGAACCACCTGCGGTCGTCTCCCACGCCCCCGGGTGGTTTGGCTTATGGGGATCCCGCTGCATGGCAAGGATACTGCCGTCCCGGTACTCTACAATGATCTCGCACACCAAGTGGTAGAGTCCCTCCGGCACCGGTTCTCCCCGCACCAGCTCCACGCCCGCAGGACTGCCGTCCCGACAATAGCCATCCCAAATCTCCATGTTCTCTTCCTCTCTGTCTTATGGACTATTTTACCGTACCAGATCCAGATAATGATCCAGATAAATTTTCTGTACGGCAGCCAGAATCGCTGCCCGTAGGATGGATTTGATGGTCGTGTTGTGTTTTCCTACAGGCTCCATCTTTTCTTTCAGGCCAAATACCCCTGCCAGAACATTTTCAAATTCATCACAGAAATAATTGTACGCCTGCTGGGGCTCATACTGCTCCAGCCCCTGCCGTTCCAGCAGACGGATATCCTCCATGGACAGCACATTCTTCACCAGTGCCACATACATCAGATTGGCAATGGAGGCAGGACCGTACGCCTTCTTCACAGGCCCCGGAATCGTTTTCTGCTTTACATAATTGCTCACCATAGACGCAGTAATCGTGGGACACCCCAGTTTTTTCAGGTATGCATTGACATAGCGAGTCACCTGTTCCAAGTAAAGCCCCACCGTTGGAATTTCCCAATAGCGGGGCAGATGGATGTCCCGCACGATATTCATCAGCTGTTCATTTCGTTCCATGGCTCTCATTATACCGACTTCTACGAAAAAGTCAACCGGGTTTCAGAAACCTACCATCCGTTTTCCAAAAACCTATTGACATTTTCACAAAATGTTTTTATAATCTTTTTATCAGTTTTTTAATAACCGATAAAAAGTTTGTAGATTCCCGGAGGTTTTTATGATCCGTCGTATCGTAGCCGATTCCAGCTGTGATCTCCAGCGCTTTCCGGGGGCTGATTTTATCAGCGTCCCCATGAAAATCATTACCGCCCAGCAGGAATATGTGGACAACGCCCAATTGGATGTTGCCAAAATGGCCGAATCACTGCGTCAATATAAGGGGCATTCCAGCACGGCCTGCCCCAATGCATCTGACTGGGAAAGTGCCTTTGCAGGTGCTGACGAGGTTTTTGCCCTTACCATTACAAGTGCCCTGTCTGGCAGCTGTAACGCCGCCCAGTGTGCCAAGGCTCACTATGAATCCATTCATCCAGACTGCCGTATCCATGTGATCGACACACTTTCCACCGGCCCCGAAATGCTGCTGCTCATAGAGCAGCTTTATTCCATGCTGCAAGCCCAGATGCGTTTTGATGATATTTGCAGAGAAATCGCCGTCTATTCACAAAAGACCCATTTGCTGTTTCTTCTATCCTCTGTCAAAAATCTCTCCCGCAATGGGCGGATCAGCCGGCTGGGAGCGGAGGCCGTTGGTCTGCTTGGCCTTCGGCTCTGTGGACAGGCCAGCGGACAGGGGACTTTGGAATTGCTGGGAAAATGCCGGGGACAGGCCGCCGGTCTTCGGCGCATTCTCCGTCAAATGGAAGCATTGGGCTGGTCCGGCGGCAAGGTGCGGATCTCTCACTGTCTGGCTCAGGACGTCGCCGTGGAGCTGGAAGGAATGCTGAAAACGCAGTTCCCGGAGGCAGACATTCAGCTTCGCCCTGCCGGTGCGCTGTGCAGCTTTTACGCAGAGATCGGCGGACTTCTGGTTGGCTTTGAAACATAACAGCAAAACCTCCAGCTGCGGAATGCTTTCATCCGCAGCTGGAGGCCTTTTTACTATTTGCCCAGCTTCCGCTGGATCCACTTGACCAGCTCCATGATCGGGATAATACACACCGCCAATCCCAGTGCCACCCCATATTCCATCAGGGAAATATGCTGGAACTGGAACGCATCCCGCAGGAAGGGCACATAGATCACCGCCGTGGTCAGCACCAGTGAGAGGAGCATCGCACCCCAGAGCCACTTATTCTGTCCTTTCAGTGAGAAGACCGATTTCCGCCGGGAGCGCATATTGAAGGAGTGGAAAATTTCCACCATGGACAGGGTCAAAAACGCCATCGTCATGCCGTCAAGGCTGTCTGTCACTTCCCACACCCCAGCCTCGATCCAATGGCCTACAAAGTAGGACAGCATCGTCAGGCCGGTGATTATGATCCCCTGCACCGCAATGTCCAGTCCCATACCGCCGGAGAAAATTCCGTCCTTTGCGTCCCGGGGCTTCCGGCGCATGATATCCGCCTCCCCGGGCTCCATGCCAAGGGCCAATGCCGGGAAGCAGTCTGTGATCAGATTGATCCACAGCAGGTGAACCGGCTCCAAAATGGTAAAGCCCAAAAGCGTTGCAAAGAAAATAGAGAGCACCTCGGACATATTCGACGCCAGCAGGAACCCAATGGCTTTTCGGATGTTATCATAGATCCGCCGCCCCTCGGCCACCGCAGTAACAATGGTAGCAAAATTATCGTCTGCCAGCACCATATCTGCCACATTCTTTGTGACATCCGTACCGGTAATGCCCATGCCAACACCGATATCCGCAGACTTAATGGCGGGAGCGTCATTGACGCCATCGCCGGTCATGGCAGTGATGCAGCCCTTTTGCTTCCATGCACTGACAATTCGTACCTTATGCTCTGGCTGAACCCGGGCATAGACGGAGTAGTCTCCAATGTGCTCTGCCAGTTCCGCATCGCTGAGCTCATCCAGCTGTGTGCCGGTGACCGCCTTCTGTCCCGGCTCCAGAATTCCCAACTGCTTTGCAATGGCCACCGCAGTATCCCGGTGGTCGCCGGTGATCATAACGGGGCGTATTCCCGCCTCCCGGCATTCTGCAACGGCTGCTTTTACCTCCGGACGAATGGGGTCGATCATACCAGAAAGGCCCAGATAGCAAAGCTGCTGTTCCAGCGTCTCCGGTGCAGTGCTACGGGGCATCTCCATCCAGCTGCGCTGTGCCCCGCAGAGCACCCGCAGTGCCTGATCTGCCATGGACTTGTTGGCTGCGAGGATCTCACTGCGCTTTTCCTCTGTCATGGGGCATTCCTTTTCTCCGTCCCACCAGCTGGCGCAGCGGCTCAGTACCACGTCCGGGGCACCCTTGGTAAATTGGATCACGTTGTCATCCGGGGTACGATGGAGCGTAGACATCATCTTTCGTCCAGAATCAAAGGGGGCCTCTCCGATCCGAGGATACTCTATTTCCTGCTGATCCTTCGGCAGACCGCAATGGGTGCCGTCATTGACCAGCGCACATTCCGTGGGCTCTCCCTGTGCCTGCCCGTCACTGCCAAGCACCGCATCGGAGCAGAGTTCCATGGCCAATATCAGCCGTTTTTCATCGGCACTTGCATGCTCCACTACCGTCATTTTGTTTTGGGTCAGCGTTCCGGTCTTATCCGAACAGATCACCTGCGTGCAGCCCAGTGTCTCCACTGCGGTCAGCTTTCGGATAATGGCCTGATTGGCGGACATTTTTGTAACGCCGATCGACAACACAATGGTCACCACCGCTGCCAAGCCTTCCGGAATGGCAGCCACAGCAAGGCTCACAGCCACCATAAAGGTGCTGAGCAGCCCTTCCCCTGTGATATTGGGATAGGCCCGAACGGTATCCAAAAGGAAAATCACCGCACAGATCCCCAGTACAAGGAAAGACAGCACTTTGCTGAGCTGGCCCAGCTTTATCTGCAAGGGCGTCTGCTCTTCCTTGGCATTGGTCAAGGCGTGGGCGATCTTCCCCATTTCAGTTCCCATTCCGGTGTCCGTTACCACCATACGGCCTCTTCCGTAGGCCACTGTAGAGCCCATATAGGCCATATTCTTTCGATCTCCCAAGGGCACGCTGTTCCCATTTTCCGGCCGGAGGGGTTCCGCATGCTTGCTTACCGGGACGGATTCCCCGGTCAGGGCGGCTTCCTCTACCTTCATACTGGCGGAATAAATGATACGGCCATCGGCGGGAACTGCGTCACCTGCTTCAAGGATCACAACATCACCGGGTACCAGTTCCTGACTGGGCAGCGTGACGATTTCTCCATCCCGGAGCACCTTTGAGGTAGCCGCTGCAATTTCCTGCAATGCCGCAATGGCCTTTTCCGCCTTGCTCTCCTGCACAACCCCCAGCACTGCGTTGATGATCACCACTATCATAATAATGATCACATCTGCAAAGGATTCACCGGAGTAGGCTGCCGTAATGCCGGAGATCACCGCCGCCACGATCAAAATAATAATCATGGGATCCGCCAGCTCCTTCAGGAACCGGTGAAGCAGGGATTCCTTTTTCCCTTCTGCCAAACGATTTGGCCCGTATTTTGTCAGCCGACGCTCCGCCTCCAGAGCGGAAAGTCCCCCAACGCCGGTGTTCATTTCAGAAAGCACTTCTTCCTGTGAAATCAGATATGGTTCCATGACTACCTCCTATTTCCATACGGTTTATGTCCTATTTCTGTTATACCCCTGTGGGCTGCATCTCAGCCGCCGAAAAACAGATGCTCGATGAGGATCTTCAGACCAATGGCGATCAACACTGCGCCACCAAAGAATTCCGCCTTAGCCTGAAAACGATTGCCAAAGACATTGCCGATCTTAACCCCCACCGCAGAACATACAAATGTGGTAAGTCCAATGAGTGTCACCGCCGGTGCAATGGATACATCCAGAAATGCAAAGGTCACACCCACCGCCAACGCATCAATGCTGGTGGCCACTGCCAGTGTCAGCATGGTCTTAAACCCAAAGGACGCATCTGGACATTCTTCCTCTCCGCCGAAGGACTCTTTTATCATATTCACACCGATCACTGCCAGCAGAATAAATGCGATCCAGTGATCCACATTGGTAATCAGCGACTGAAAACGAATGCCAAGTGCCCAGCCGATCAGCGGCATCAGCGCCTGAAATCCGCCAAAATACACACCGCAGATCAGGCAATGCTTTGGCTCCAGCTTCTGAACAGACAGTCCCTTACAGATAGACACCGCAAAGGCGTCCATGCTCAGACCCAGTGCCAGAATAAAAAGTTCGATCAATCCCATTTGTATTCCCCCCAAACATAAAAAAAGAGACCTACCTGCCCTTTGGCAGATAAGTCTGGTCATTTCATACGGAGCCAGAGTACCATGTACTCAGGATGTTGGCCCCATAACGCCGGAGTCGGCGCTGACTACTCCCTTAACTTGTGGCTACTATACCATGATTTGGGCGGGCTGTCAAGGGAATTTCCCGGTTTTTCCGTCCATATGGAGTAAAAAGTGTCCGGGCGTCTGCCCAGACACTTTTCCGCTTTATTTTCCCGGAGGGGAAGGCATACCGGGGCCGCCAGGGCCACCGGGAGGCGGCATACCCGGGCCGCCGGGAGGAGGACCGCCTGCGGGCATCGGCGGTGCTTCTACAGGCCGGGACTCCGTGGAAAATTCCACCACAACGCCCTCCATGCCGCCGGTGAAGGTCATCTTTCCCTCCACATTGCCATTCTCTTCGACCTTACCCACATAATTGCGGATCAGGCCGCCCTGCTCAATCTTGAATGCAAAGGTACCGTCCGGCTGGACCTCTGCCTTTTCTAAAAACGGTACCGTAGCCCACTGGCCGGGGGCAATATCCACCCGTGCCGTCTGGGCTTCAAAATCAATGGTGGTTTCCCGCTCCGCACCGGGGGTATGCTCATATACCATAAATGCCATTATCCTGTCTCCTTTACAAAAGAAGTGCGGCAGAGCATTTGCGCTCCCGCCGCACTTATTATAAAGAATGCAAACTATTTCCGCAAGGAAAAGTGCTCAGCGGGACATAAATGCAACAATCTCGTCCCATTTGGCGGCTACCGACCCCTGCACAAACCCGGGCTTTCCGCCGCCCCGGCCATGGAGTGCGCCGTTGAGCTCCTTGACCCAATCCCGCAGGTTGCCGTCCGGCTCTCCCACTGCATACTTATAGCCGTTTTCCTCGTCGCCGGAGAATACCGCTGCACGTCCTCCGCAGGTCTCCTGAATGGCAATGGCCGCACGGCGAACCCCATCGGCGCTGAGGCCATCCATCTTTACCAGCACGTTCCCCTGTCCCCGCAGCTGCTCTGCCTTGGCCGCAAACTGGGCATTTTCCATGGCATAGACCTGCTGCCGGAGCCGCTCCGCCTCATCGGTGAGATTCTTTACCGCCTTGGCCGTCTCCATGACCTTTGCGGAAAGCAGCTGGGAGACCTGCCGGTTCTGATCCTGCACTGCCGTCAGATACCGGAGAGCCCGCCCGCCGGAGAGCATTTCCACCCGGACGCCGCTGTGGAACTTTTCCACTGAGACGATCTTCACCAGCCCGATCTCACCGGTATGGGCCACATGAGTTCCGCAGCAGGCACAGATGTCGGCCCCGGGGAATTCCGCAATTCGCACCTTGCCGGTAAGCTCCTTTTTACTGCGGTACGGGATCTCCTTCAGCTCTTCCGGAGAAGGATACCAGCATTTTACGGTGTCATCCAGCCAGATCCGCTGATTGACCTCCGTCTCCACCTCCCGAAGCTGCTGCTCGGTGAGCTCCCCGGAAAAGTCAATGGTCACCATGTCGGCGCCCATGTGAAACCCCACATTGTCATAGCCATAGATCCGGTGTACCACACCGGAGACCATATGCTCTCCGGAATGCTGCTGGGTCAGGTCAAAGCGCCGTGCCCAGTCGATGACCGCTGTCACCTCCGTCCCGGGCTCCAAGGGGCTGTCGGTATAGTGGAGCACCATGCCATCCTTCTCGTGGGTATCCGTCACCGGGATTCCATTCAGTGTTCCCCGGTCCCCCGGCTGTCCGCCGCCTTCGGGATAAAAGCAGGTTCGATCCAATACGATCTCATAGCCATGTTTCCCCTTGCGGCACTCCAGCACCTTTGCCGTAGTTTCCTTCAAATAAGCATCTTGATAAAACAGCTTTTCCGTTTCCATTGTCAGCGCCTCCGTCGGCATAATTTGACGGCACAGCCCTGTACCGTATTTTCTGCATTATCTTAACACACTTTCTGCGCAGATGCAACGCAGCCGTATGGCGTCATGGATCGGTACAGGCCCCATCACGGTCTTTCTTATCCCCTGTTTTTTACATAATATTTTGAATTGCTATTGACATTCCCCTTAGGGCATCTTCTATAATAAAGACAGGAGGGGAGATAGATGCCGATGAAGATTAAGGAAGTCAGCGAGATCACAGGTCTCACGAAAAAGACCATTCGCTTTTATGAGTCCGAAGGACTGATTATGCCGGAAAAGACTTATCAGAACGGCCGGGCCTACCGCAGCTACTCGCCCGAGACCGTTGCAGCGCTTCGGCAAATTGCGGTACTGCGCAGAGCCAGATTTTCCGTAGAGGAGATACGAATGATGCAGGCAGCGCCAGAAGAGATTCCTGCTGTATTTCTTTCTTACCGACAGCGGCTTCATGCGGAAAAGGAAAAGCTGGAGCAGGTTTTATCCGTTGCCGATTCTATCTCTGCAGAGGAACTATCCTCTCAGGATACGCTGGTCTCCCAGCTAGAGCCGATTGCCGCAAGTGTTCAGCTGCCCGCATCTGACATCCATCCAAATTTCCGCTATCTTGATCTAATGGAGGCGAATCTTATGAAACGGAAAAAGAAAGTCAACATGACCGAAGATGAACTGCGGCAGCGCAAAATGGCCGCCAACAACGCCGCCATGTATGCCGCATTCAGCACGCAGAATTCTTCCAGCGCCAATACGGCCGTAGACGGCAAGGGCGGCGGAATGGACATCGGAAACGCCCAGAAGATCGCCGCCTACAATCTATTGATGAATGATAGGGATTGAATTTACCAAAATACCCAGATTCCTATTGACATTCCCTTTGGGGAATCATCTATCATGGGGGCAGGAAAGGAGGAATCGTTATGAAGATCAAAGAAGTCAGCGAAAGAACCGGCCTCACCAAGAAAACCATTCGATACTACGAGGCAGAGGGCCTTTTGTCCCCGGAAAAACAGTGGCAGAACGGACGGGAGTATCGAAACTACTCCGAAGCGGATATTCAGCGGCTGACAAAAATCGCAGCACTGCGCCGTGCCAGATTCTCTGTGGAGGAGATCCGGCACATTCACGAGGTTCCCGGAGACATCCCCGAGATATTCCAGTCCTATCGCCGTCGGCTCCAGCAGGAGCAGGTGGATCTCAGTGCAATTCTCGCTGTAATCAACAACATCACCAGCGAAACCCTTACCAGCGAAGACACCCTGATCTCTCAGATGAAGCCCGCCACCGTAGGGCTTCCCCTGCCCGCCGTGGATCTGGATCCCCACTTCCGCTATCTCGATGAGATAGAGGAACTGAGCCAGCTGGTCTCCCACCGGATCACACCGCAGGAGCAGAAGCAGAAAGACATTGCCGCCATGGGTGCCGCCATGTATGCAGGCTTTAATCAGCAGGATTCTACATCCGGCAGCAACGCCTCCCCCGGCGGTTACGGCAGCGGATTTGATATCTCCCCGGCTCAGAAGGTAGCCACCTATAATCTGATTCTCAATACCAAGGACATGGATCAATAGGTCACAGCAAAAACGCACAGCGCCCTGAACGACAAGCTATCGTTCAGGGCGCTGTGTTTCCTCTTTTAGCAGTAGAAATCTTTGATTTTCTTGGCGCGGCTTGGGTGGCGCAGCTTGCGAATGGCCTTATTCTCAATCTGGCGGATTCGCTCACGGGTTACGCCGAAAATTTGACCCACTTCTTCCAAAGTATGGGTCCTTCCGTCATACATACCAAACCGCATCCGAAGCACATCAGCTTCCCGGTCAGTCAGGGTATCGAGGATCTCATTGAGTGCCTCAGCCAGCAGAGTGTTCGAAGTGGCGTCGGCCGGCCCGGGGGTATTGTCGTCCTCCACAAAGGAGCCGATGGTGGTATCCTCCTCATCGCCTACCGGGGTGTCAAGGCTCAGGGTATCGGCAGAGGTACGGGTGGCTTCAATGACCTTTTCCAACGGAAGCTTCAGGTCATTTGCAATCTCCTCCATGGTGGGCTCACGGCCCAGCTCCTGCACCAGCTTCCGGTTGCAGCGGGTCACCTTATTGATTACCTCTACCATATGTACCGGAACACGGATGGTTCTGGCCTGATCGGCAATGGCACGGGTAATGGCCTGCCGGATCCACCATGTCGCATAGGTGGAGAACTTGTTGCCCTTGGTGTAGTCGAACTTGTCCACTGCACGAATGAGGCCGGTATTGCCTTCCTGAATCAAATCCAGAATATGAAGGCCGCGGCCGGAATACTTCTTGGCAATGGAAACCACCAGACGGAGGTTTGCCTCGGTGAGCTTGTCCTTGGCATACTTGTCCCCCTGTGCCACACGAGCCGCCAGCTCCTGCTCTTCCTCTGCGGTCAGCAGCCGGATCTGGCCGATCTCCTTCAAGTACATACGCACCGGGTCATCCAGATTATACTCGGCAGCCAGCTCCACGGGATCAACCAGCTCTTCCTCTTCTTCAGCGGGAGCGCCCTCCGGTGCATCCAGCTCCAGCTCTGCGCCGGTGATCTGAATGCCCATACTCTCGATGGTGTCATAGATATGCTCGATCTGCTCGGCGTTGATGTCCAGCTTTTCCAGCACACTCAGGATGTCAGAAGACTGGAGCACGCCGGATTTCTGCCCCTTTGCCAGCAGCGCCAATACTGGTGCCTTGGCCTCTTCACTCAGTTTTTCTGCGGTGTTATTTGTGCTTGCCATATTGCACTTCCTTCGTATAAAGTGAAGTCCTGCTTAGTCAGCCAAAAAGAAATCGCCGTTTATGGCGCACTACGCTGATTTTAAGTTAGGCAACTGTTAGCATATCACAAAACGCAATATTGTGCAAGTCTTTTTTTCGCTTTTTCTCTATTTTTTCTCATTTTTTCGGATCAGCCGCAGAAAATGCCCGCCAACCAGAAACGGTTGGCGGGCATCTGATCGCATCCAATTTTCAGCGCTTTATCCGTTTTGCTCAGGCTGCATTCAGCTCCGCCAGTGCGGCCTGACCGCGGTCATAAGCGCCCTGATAGATATCCGTCATCTGCTGGAGACCCATATCCATGCAGGTATCCAGGAATGCCTGATAGTTGCTCATGGGTTCGTCACCCAGAATGAATTTCAGGATCATGCCATTGGCATAGGTATCCAGATCCGTTGCAACGCTGTTGTAGCGATCCTGCTCGGCATTGTCCAGGCTCACATAGGCGGGCATATTGTTGGCGCCGTCTGTGAGAGAGGCCAGCGTATCAACAGCTTCCAGCTGATCGTCATTGTAGGAATAGAAGCCCTTCTCCATGTCATATACGCCGGGGAAATAGACAGAGCCCACGCCGGTGGCATAGAGGTAAGAGGCGAACATGAAGTTCAGTCCGTCAGGGTTGTTGACTACCAGATCCGTCCACTGGGGCTGACCATTCTCGTCATACTCAAAGGCAACGCCCTCTTCGCCCCAGTTATACATCTGCTGACCTTCCTCCGAATACAGCCAGTTCACCAGCTTCAGCAGCGGAATGGGGTCATCACATGCGGTAGAAATGGCCCACGTATCAGAGTTCTTGATGAGCTTGGATTCAAAGCCAACATGGATCTCATCCACGCCATCTGCCTTGGGGTACGCAGTGGCCTTCAGCTCCATGGAAGCATTCTCAGGGTTCATATCAAAGATATTGCTCATGCCCTCCGCAGAACCGTCTACAAAGGAGCACAGGTCGTTGGCCATGTCGGTACGAACGGTGGTAATATCGGTATCATTATAGAAGTCGTCGTTAAAGAGGCCCTTCTTGTACCAGTCGTTCATCTTGGTCAGGTAGTCCTTAAAGGCATCGGTGGTAAAGGAATGCACCACTTTGCCGTCTACCACGTTAAAAGCACCGGGGGTGATATTAAACGCAGAGCCCCAGTCGGTATCCAGACCCTCATACTGGAGATAGGCATACGCGCCATAGTTATCCTTACAGTAGGTCAGGTACTGCTCATACTGATCCATGGTGTCAAGGCTTCCAACCCCGGATGCCTCCAGCCAGTCCTTCCGGACGATCATGCCCTGATTCTCGGTGCCGGCCTTTTTCAGCAGCTGCGCAATGCAGCCCATGTAGCCAGACTGGGTACGCATGGTCATGTAGGCGTTGTCATCGGAAGTCAGGATATTCCAATAGTTGGGGGCATACTCCTTGAGGTCATCATAGAGATCAATGATAATGCCGTCCTCAATGGCCTTTTCATGGCCAGCGCTGCCTGCGGACGCACCGCTGGGGCTTCCATAGTAGTTCATAACGCCAATGATATCGGTGTAGTCGCCGCCGGCGATCATCAGGTTAAAGGATTCCTGCTCTACAAAGCCGCCAGCCACTGCATTAAAGTCAATGTATACATTGGTGGCTTCGTTGATCATCTTGACCATGGCAACCTGCTCGGAAAAGTCCTCCAGATTCATCATGGTGCTGACGTAGGGTGCAACCGGCATCCAGCAGCTGTAGTGAACCGCTTCTTCCTCAATGGGAAGCTCCACCACCTGAAGGCCCTCAGGCTCTACCGCCGCTTCTGCTGCGGATTCTGCTACAGAGTTTTCCTCTGCTGATACATCGGCAGGCACTTCCGGTGCCTCGGTCTGCTGCTCCGGTGCCTTGCCGCTTGCTTCTGTGGGTGTACTGTCCGGCTTCTCCGCCGATGCTGTATTGCCGCCGCAGCCCGCCAACAGTCCAAGGCTCAGTGCAGCTGTCAGCACCAGCGCAAGAATCTTGTTCTTTTTCATGTGTGTTCCTCCATTTCTGTTTTGCTTACGCTTGAGCTCCGCACGTGCGCTGTGCAAAGAGCAAAGCAAACATAACCTCATAGGGAATATGGTCAGCATTCCCTATTTAATAGTACCACAGTTTTCCTGTCCATGAAACTGTCAGAAATCAGGTTATACCCTATGAATTTTTGTCTATGTGAGCAAAAAAACTTGATTCTTGAGTATCATATTTGATACTATATAGACAAGGAATAAAAGGGGAGGGATCATTTTGGCGCATCCTCAGGATATTTATTTGTTGGATCATCTGGTTTCACACCTGACCTGCCCGCTGTTTGTCACCGACGAAGAAGAATTGCGCAAGTTCTGTATGGAAGCGGGTTTTCATCCAAAAACACAGCAGTACTGTATCCTAACCATTCGGATCGAACGCTGGAGCACCGCATTTGCTGCATCCGATTGGCAGGAGGTCATTCGGCACCATTTCTTTGTGCTTTCCAATATGCTCACAGAGCTGCTCAACCAGAAGGACATAGCCGTTGCGGCAGAAAAAGACTATCAGATGGTCTGCATCGTCAATCTGCTGCGCCCATGGGATATATTCTGTCAGGAGCTCCGGCCCATTCTGCTCCAGATCATGGAGGTTCTGGACACAGAATTTGATATCAGCGTCACCTGTGCCCTCAGCGGCCTTGCCAACGGGCTATGTCAGCTGCCCAATGCATTTCTCACCACACAGGACGCTCTTTGGTACAATGACTTTCTGGGTGGCGACCGTCAGATTCTCTACTACGATGACCTGTGCAGCACCACGCACCCCATGATCCGTTCCGAGCTCATGGAGCTGGACAAAAAACTGATCTCCAAGCTTCAGGTGATGGACATTGCAGGCGTCAAGTATGTCCTGCATGAAATGATCGACCGAGAATTTATTCAGGAGGTTCCCACGGTCAAAATTCTGCGCACAAGACTGGGCGGTATCTGCTGCAAGATCCTTGATGTACTGGACGAGCTCCGGAACAAAATCGGTGCAGGGCTCTACTATGCACTGGATCCTGCACCGAAGATCGCAGAGGCACCCACTCTGGCCGATCTGACCAGCGCCATGGATGAGATCTTCGATGCCATTTGCCGGGCCCAAAATGCGGAACCCCAGGAGCCGAAGCCCCAGTGGGTAGATAAAATGTCCGCTTACATATCCGATCACTATACCGATGAGGCCCTTGGACTGACGGAAGTTTCCTCTGTATTTGGTATTACGCCCTCCTATGCCACCCGTGTCTTTAAGCAGTATACGGGCCGTGGGATCTATGAAACCATTCAGCATGTGCGGCTCACTGCTGCCAAATCCATGCTCCACAGCGACAAGACCATGAAGCAGATCGCCCAAGCCGTGGGCTACACCAGCTTTCTCTCCATGAACCGTGCCTTTAAGAAATATGAGGGGGCTACTCCTTCGCAGTTTAAGGGGCATTAGGCTTTCCCCGAAATGTTGACAAAATGTTCACACACATGCTGCCTGTTTGATGTTATAATTATGAGAATGATATCAGTGCATACACTTTGATGGTATGCCAGCAGGAAGGAGCCTGTACGATGAAAAAGAAACATGTTATCAGTGGTCTCGCAGTACTGGGCGTCGGCGCAGCCGCTGCCGCCGCTGTAGTCGCAGCAAAGCAGCTGAAGAAAGATGCGGCAGAGCCGGAGGATGCCATTCTTCTGGATCTGGACGGTGACGGCGTTGCCGATGTTGTTCTGGAGGATCTGGACGGTGACGGCAAAATCGATTCCGTCTCCACCGATGTAGCTGCCGAGACGGAAGCCAAGACCCCCGCCGATGCACCGGTGGCCGAGGCTCCGGCGGCTGACGAAGCACCCGCTGCGGCTGTCACCACGGAAAACCCGGATCTTATTACCACGATCCCGGTAGAAGAGGCATCCACAGAAGAAGCACCCGAAGCTGCATCCGAAGCTCCGGACGAAAACAACTGATTAAAGATCAAAAATCCGGCTCCACTTTGATTGGGAGCCGGATTTCTTTTTTCAGGTTTCTCAGATATTCTTTCCTGCCTTGCCGCAGAACCAATGCAGCCAGCTCATCAGTACCACAGGTACGATGCAGACCCCAGCGCACAGCAGGAAAATGGGGGTAAAGCTGGCGCTCTCTGCTGCCGTTGCTGACAGCTTGCCAAACAGCACCGAAGAAATGGCAATGGAGATCATCACAAGGCCGTAGTTGGTGCCGGAGTTCTGTGCACCAAAGAGCTCTGTGGAAATCACAGGGTTGATGCCGGAAGTACCGCCATAGGCAAATGCCACCAAGAACACCGCCAGCAGGTAGGTTGCCGCCGTATTTGCAAATACCAGCCCAATGCAGGCCAGTGCGGAAATCACACAGCAGATGATAATGGATCTGGTACGTCCCAGCTTATCGGAAACCATCGGTGCCAGGATGCGCCCCGCCGCATTGGCGGCGCCTGTGAGCATAACCGCAATCACGCCCACATGGGCAGACATGCCTCGATCCATGGCGATGTTCTTAATGAAGGGGATGATCACCAGATAGGCGCCGGAGGACAGGATCATCGATACCACCTGACAATAGTAGATGGGAGTCCGCAGCACCTGACTGGGTGTAAACTGCTTAAACTCATCGGGCCGCAGCACCTTGCTGGCCTTCTCCATATAATAGGAGGAATCCGGCTGCACTACAAAGAAGGAGCAGACCACCGTGATCACGCCGAACACAATCGCCAAAATACGAAATGTCTCGGTCAATCCAAGTTTCTCCAGCATCTGATTGACCACAGGAGACAGCACCATCACCGATGCACCAAAGAAAAACACCGTGATGCCCGTGATCAGGCCGTTCTTATCCGCAAACCATTTTTGAAGGGCATAGAGCACCGTACAATAGGCAAAGCCGCAGCCCAAGCCAGAGCAAACCGAATAGGTCAGATACAGCACCCATGGATTGCTGTTGCCGATGCAGGATGTCAGGTAGATTCCTACAGAAAACATCAGGCAGCCAACCAGCGTAATGATCCGGGGGTCAATTTTGGACTGCACCAGACCACCCAGAATATTGCCTACCACAAAGCACGCAATCATCAGCGCAGAAGTCATGGCCACATCGCCCACAGACCAGCCATGGTAGTCCACCACATAGGGCTGGAAAATGGACCACATGTACAAGATGCCCACGCAGAGCATAATAAGCAGGCCGCCGACCAGCGTCCCGTTGCGTTTTGCATTTACACTCATCAATTCAACACTCCTCTTATCATAAGCAGGACCCCCTTGCGGGGCTCCTCTCTTTCACGCCCCTATGATAAAAAAAGATTGAAAAAATGTAAAACGCAGAATGTATTTGTTGTTACGCCATTTAGTTGTCACAAATTCTTCGTTACGTCATGTGAATGTAGCGTTTTTCATGATTTATCCGGTTTTTTATATGCGAATTGTACAAAAGCCCCGCTGTCGGATACGGACAGCGGGGTTTTCAGCAATTAAACTTTGTGCATTTTACCGAATACGGATGGCCGCATGGAATGCTTCCTGATTGGCATCAGCCAGCAGCCTTCCTGTGG
>ERZ773103.2610-NODE-2610-length-16343-cov-12.847802_pt1 | contig 16343 bp, 13 predicted proteins | sample MGYA00511118_ERZ773103 | MGnify/ENA primary metagenome ERZ773103 (study PRJEB29015, sample SAMEA2737821) | human gut metagenome | biome: human gut; feature: human-associated habitat; material: faeces | place: China | collected 2012 ... | reverse complement strand
CTCGGAATATTCTTTATATTCATTCAGCAGTCTGTCCTGAGCTCTCATACCGCGTACTCTTAAAAATACGAAAAATAAAACCAGTGCCACTGTAAATATAGACGCTCCGATCGCTATCTTTGTATATTTCATCACATATGCAAATACATCGAAGATCACCCATGTTGCTGAGAGTGATATCATTCCAAGAGAAGCCCGGTTCCTGTACGGAGGTGGTTCTTTCGGGATCATCGTGTACTCTTCATATGATTTTTTTACTTTTTCCTGTTTGCACAGAGAACACTCCAGCACAGACAGATCTTTTAACTCTCTTGTAAACTCTATAACATCTTGATTCATAATTATTATCCTTATCTTTTACAAAATGGAGCGCCACTCCATATATAATGTCGTAACGCTCCATCTGATAATCTAAAGACTATTTGTCTAATGTTGTACCTTTTCTGAAGTTTGCACATGATGGCATATACTTCATACCGAAGTAGAAGATCAATCCTGTTGGGATTGTAGCTGTAAAGAAGGAAATATCAACATTGAATAATCCGATAACAGCTCCAACTGCGATAGCGATAATTGCTGCCCAGTTTACACCCTTGTGATCTCCATCTTCCTGATACAGATCGTTCAGTAATGACTCAGAAACTTTTCTTCTGTGAAGGATGAAGTAATCTGTGATCAGTACTGCAAAGATTGGTCCGAAGAATGCTGTGTAAATCTTACAGAATAATGCAAGTCCTGCTGCTGAGCTATCGTTTGTCAGGATCCATGGGCAAGTACATACTGCCAGAACACCAACTAAGATAACTGCAGTTTTATGTTTCATCTTAAATACATCCATAAATGCATATGCAGGTGGGATTACGTTTGAAGCAAGGTTTGTTGATAACTGAGCCATAATAATGAAGCAAAGAGTTACAACAAGTACTAACTTGCTATCTACCATCTCGTAGAATGCATTGATTGGGTTAGCAACACCTGTAGCTGAGCAAGCCATTGCTCCGATCATACCAAGAAGTACAGTTGCAGGAACCATAGCTAAGAAGTATGAAACTCCACGAACCGGTGCTGAGTAACCATCTTTCATCTCACGGGAATAGTCACCGGCATTCAACATAACCGTCGTACTGTTACCGAAGAAAGCAATGATAGCTGCTACGAATGGCATTCCCCATGTTCCTTCAATACCAAGTAAGTTGTTTGAAATAGCATCCCACTGTGTTGTCAGACACAGATATAATAAGTAGATCATAGCAAGTGTAATAACTACACCACCAATATTTCCTACCCATTTAGCGCCCTGGAATCCTTTTGTTGACAGATAGATCTGTACTAACTGGAACAGGATGAAGAAGATAACATATCCGTACTGAATATCGACACCAAATGCACGGAAAATGTTGTTAATAGCTGTACCACCAAGCCATGTCTGGTAACCATACCAAACGATAGCAGGAAGTCCTCTGATAAATACAGGTACGATACTTCCCTTTGTACCAAATGACATCTTAAGCTGTACAGCATAAGGTGCACCTGTTACATATGAGAACTGGTCGTTCGCTGCGATACCTACAACCAAGATTGTAGATCCGATCAATACTGCAAGGAATAACTGTAATAAGTTAAGTCCATTGTCGAGTTGGGCTGAACCCATTGATAATGTACCGATTGAGATACATCCACCAAGCCATAACATAGTGTTGGATCCCCAACCCATGATACGATCTTCCCTTTTAATAGGAGCAATCGAGCTGGCCTGTTTTGTTTCGTTGTTTACATCACTCATAATCTCTCTCCTTAAATTTTCTTTGGTTTATTTTACAGGTGTAATATATGCACCGTAACCAACTGCATCATCCTTATACATACCATCTTCGGCAACAACTTTACCTCTGATAATTGTGCATACAGGAGTTCCTTTTCCTTCAAGACCATCGAAGCAAGATACATGTCCTTTTGTAAGGAGTTTCTCCTGTTCGCATTTCCAAGCCTTATCAGGATCTACGATAACGATATCTCCATCAAATCCAAGTTCAAATGCACCCTTGCGTCCATACAGACCGAATACTTTTGCCGGATTATAATCCATAACCTTTGCGATTAATGTAGGGCTTAACTTCTTCTGGTTAACTACCATATCGAACATCATTGGTAAGAAGTACTGGATAGAGTTCAGTCCGCCCCATGCATGCCAGATATCTTTTGTAGCGTTATCTTTCTCTTCATCTGCTGCAGGTGAGTGGTCACTACCAACGCAAGATAATGTTCCATCAAGAACGTAGTCCCATAACTTCTCCATATCCTCTTTCTTACGCATCGGAGGTGTACACTTAGCCGGAGCACCTTTCTCGAATACGAAGTCTTCTGTAAATCCAAGATAATGTGGACAAGTCTCAGCTGTGATCGGAAGTCCTTCATGGATAGCATCCTTAACGATCTGAGCAACCATTGGATGGCTGACATGGCAGATATGTACTCTTCCGCCTGTAGCTCTTGCCATATCGATCACGTTCTTTGTAGCTACATACTCTGTCCAGACATCATGTGAATCTAAGAAATCACGGATCTTCTGCTCATTTGTCTGTCCTTCTTTAGCTTTTGCTTCTTTTTCTCTCTCAAGAACCTGTCCATACTCTTCACAGTGGAATCCGCAAAGTGCATTGTAAGGTTTTAAGATCTCAAGGGACTTACGAACATTTCCAAGGTTTACTGTCGGGAACAGATCTCCGTTCGGACATGTAAATCCTTTGAATGCTGCAACTCCACAGTTATACAGATCAACCAGGTCTCCCATGTTGTTCTTAACTGAATCCGGCTTGTCATCGTAATCTCCTACAAGTCCGCCCCACAGTGCATAGTCAACTACTGAGTGCTTGCTGATCTTGCCCATCTTCAGATCAAAGATCTCTTTGTTCATCAATGACGGATCATTGTTCAATGGCATATCGATCAGAGTTGTACATCCTGCAACTGCTGCTGCACGAGATCCGGTCTCAAAATCTTCACGATACTCAAATCCAGGCTCATTCAGATGTGCGTGGCAGTCAATGATACCAGGGAATACATAATTACCCTTTGCATCAATTACTTCCTTAGCTTCTACTTCTGTTCCCGGAGTTACAAATGCTGCATATTTTCCGTCTGTAATCGCAACATCTGCCTCATAGATACGGTCCGGAGTAACAAGTTTTCCGTTTTTAATCAATAAATCATACATAACCAATTCTTCCTCCTTTTAGGTGAATGATTTTCGTCTCAAGAAATCTTAATAATTTCTTAAAAGTTGATATCCATATTTTAATATATTTAAATTAAAATTACAATACCCTATATTTATACAATCTGACTCCCATTTTTTGTCAATATTGCACAACGTTTTTTCAAATTGTATACAGTATTTTTGGTTACTTTTTAAAATATTAAAATCCAGATTTTATGTTTACAGCCGGATTTTAATATTTTAAGTAATTGAAGTCTCTATTTTTTTCTGATACCATATATATAGAAGAATATTTTTCAGATTAAGGAGAGCTTTATCATGAGCCAGCATAATATCGTACATGCATCCCAATACGCACTGGGATTTTTACATAAATTTCATACCGGTACAGTCCATTCTGTCTACCGCAAAACGATCAATCTTGTTTTTAACGGACAGCTTTTAGCCATCCAGGCAGAAGATTCTCCACTGTCACCCATCAGCCTGATCACAGATATGTCTCAGGAAGATATGGAAGAACTGCCGGTATCAACAGGGCAGAGCGTTCGTATAACAGATAAAAAGATTCTTATTTTTACAGAGGATACTTCTGTATTCGAACTTTCTTATGCAAATGCAGAGATTACAGACCTCACACTACAGTCTTCACTCACGGATGAGCAGCTGGATTTTTTGACGCCTCAGATTTATAACGCGATACTGCATGCCGGCACCAATGGATTTGACCTGATTTTTTCCGAATCCGAAACGGTCGATTCTAACCTGATGATGCTCGCCGGAAGAAAAAGGCTGCATACTGCCACTAATTTTCTTAGGCAGTATGCACTTTCAGATACTACTCAAAAAGCTGATTCGCTTTTAGAATCCGCTGCCGATGAACTGGTGCATCTCATCGGCCTCGGTATCGGACTTACGCCAAGTGGGGATGATTTCCTGACCGGAATCTGTGCAGGACTTTTATTATGTAACAAAGAACATTCTACATTCTCCGGTATCATCCGACGTTTGATCCAAGAGCACATCACAGACACCAACGACATCAGTGGTGCCTTTCTTCTATGCGCACTGGATGGCGAGTTCAGTCAGTCGGTCAACGGTCTCTGGCGAAATCCCGGGCAGACCAGCGAAAAGATTCTGGCTTCTTTTCTAAAGATCGGACACTCTTCCGGCATCGACTCGCTGTGCGGAATCTTTTATGTATTAAAGATCATTCGATTTCTTTAAATAAAAAAAATGAGGGTGATCCTGTTATATTCAGGAACACCCTCGTTCTTAATTTTATTACTTATTCTCGATATTATATTTTATACTTCAAAGCTAAAATTGTCAATCAATCTTGTCTTTCCGATATAAACTGCCATCGCTACCAATACATCTTTCTCAACAGTCTCTACCGGCTGCATCGTAAGTGCATCTACGACTGATACATAGTCGATCTTTGTCAATGGCTGTGCCTCGATGATCGCACGCATCTCTTTTAATACATCCTCGCTCTTGCATCCGGCCTTTATAACTTCCTGCCCTTTTTTCACTGCCTGTGACAAGCAAAGCGCAGCCTGTCTCTCTTTAGCACTCAGGTATGTATTTCTGGATGATTTTGCCAGTCCGTCTGCCTCACGGATAATTGGGCAACCCACAATGCGGATGTCAAAATTCAGATCCTGTACCATCTTTCTGATGATTGCAAGCTGCTGTGCATCTTTCTGTCCGAAATATGCATTGTCCGGTGTCACGATATTAAATAGTTTCGAAACTACGGTACAAACACCTTTAAAATGGATTGGTCTCGTCTTTCCGCACAATGTCTCTGACAATGTATCAATGCTCACATATGCACATGCATCATGATACATCTCTGACGGTTCCGGATGAAAGATAAGATCTGCTCCAATACTCTCGCACAGCTCGCTGTCACGCTTAAAATCTCTTGGATAGTCTTCCAGATCTTCATTTGGTCCAAATTGCGTCGGATTTACAAATACAGAAACGACTACCTTGTCATTCTCTTCTCTGCATTTTCTGATCAGACTTGCATGGCCTTCATGAAGATATCCCATGGTTGGCACAAGACCAACGGTCTGTCCCTCTTTTTTCCATGCCTTTACGAGTTCTCTAACTTCTGCTATCGTTGTTGCTACTTTCATAATGCTTCTTCCTTTTCATTGATAAATTTGAAGACAGCACCCTTTTCTGATATCACTAATTTTGTTCTTCTAATCGGCCATGTTTCTCATAACTAGCTATTCTATTTACTTTATTCTGTTCGTCTACAAATACGACGGTCGGCTTATGATCCTTTGCCTCCTCTGCTTCCAGACTTGCATAAGCCATAATGATGATCTTATCTCCTACGGACACACATCTGGCCGCTGCTCCATTCAGGCAGATCATACCACTCCCCGGCTCTCCGCAGATCGTATAAGTCTCAAAACGGTTTCCATTATCTACATCGACAATCTGAACTTTCTCATATTCAAGAATCCCAGCTGCTTTCATCAGCTCCTCATCTATCGTAATACTTCCGACATAGTCCAGTGCCGCCTGCTTCACCACCGCACGGTGAATCTTTGCTTTTAACATTTCTACTGTCATTTCATATGCTCCTTTCATTCCTTAGTCCCACTTGCCTTCGCAATGCAGGCTTTTCATATCTCTTATGAAATGAATCAGTGAATCAGATAGAGTATAGTTGCTTAGATACCATCTCCGTCCGGTATTATATCACACTTTATAATTCAGAAAAAGAAAAATATTCTCCCGACAGATCAAACCCATGATCCATCGGTCCACTTCCTTTTCCGAGATCCAGCATCGCCGCCAGTGCCCCGGATATATAGTTTTTCGCCCGTTCCACAGACATCTCAAGCGAATATCCTTTGGCAAGATTGGAGGCAATTGCACTTGATAAAGTACATCCGGTACCATGCGTATTCGGATTATCAATCCTTTTTCCATGGAACCACTTATATCCCCCATCCCCATACAAAAGATCATTTGCATCGTTCAACTGATGGCCACCTTTGCACAGAACTGCACACTGATAGCTCTCACTGATCCGTCTGGCAGCCTCTATCATGTCTTCTTCTGACCTTATATCCATCCCTGAGAGCACTTCTGCCTCCGGGATGTTCGGAGTCAGTACGGACGCCATCGGAAAGAGAACTTCTTTCAGCGTTCCGATTGCATCATCACTGATCAACTTGGCTCCACTGGTCGCCACCATCACCGGATCCACAACAATATTCTCAGCCTCATATTCTTTTAATTTCTCAGCAATCTTTCGTATCAGAGCAGCTGATGACACCATTCCGATCTTCACGGCATCCGGACGGATATCCGTAAATACGCAGTCAATCTGATCTCCTAAAAATTCCGGTGTCACTTCCATAATACTTTTAACGCCCGTCGTATTCTGTGCGGTGAGTGCTGTGATCGCACTCATCGCATAGACTCCATTTGCCAGCATCGTTTTTATATCTGCCTGGATTCCTGCTCCACCGCTGGAATCACTTCCGGCAATCGTAAGTGTTGTCTTCATTTTCCTCAACCTCTTAATCTTCATAAAATACAGATTTATAAAATATCAATGTATTCTCCGGCCAGTGCTTTATTCATACTTCTGACTGCACAGAATTTTCCGCACATACTGCAGGTATCACTATGATCATCTTCCGGGCTTCGGCTGTCACGGATAGCTTTGGCTGTTTCAGGGTCTAATGCATAGGCATACTGTGCGTCCCAGTCAAGTTTCTGACGTGCTTCAGCCATTTTATCATCAATATCACGTGCTCCGGGAACACCTTTGGCGATATCGGCAGCATGTGCAGCAATCTTGGAAGCGATGATTCCCTGTTTTACGTCATCTACATTAGGAAGTGCCAGATGTTCTGCAGGTGTTACATAACATAAGAATGCGGCACCATTCATAGCAGCAACTGCACCACCAATAGCGGATGTGATGTGGTCGTAACCAGGAGCGATATCCGTAACAAGAGGGCCAAGTACATAGAACGGAGCACCCATGCAGATACTCTGCTGTACTTTCATGTTGGCAGCAACCTGATCAAGCGGTACATGTCCCGGTCCTTCTACCATTACCTGTACATTGTGATCCCATGCGCGTTTTGTAAGTTCTCCAAGACGCACCAGTTCTTCAATCTGGCATACATCGGTAGCATCGGCCAGACATCCAGGGCGGCATGCATCACCAAGGGAGATCGTAACATCATATTCTTCGCAGATATCAAGAATCTCATCATAGTGTTCGTAGAAAGGATTTTCTTCTCCGGTCATACACATCCATGCAAATACAAGACTTCCGCCACGGCTTACAATATTCATTTTACGTTTGTGTTTTTTTATCTGTTCAATCGTTTTACGTGTAATTCCGCAGTGAAGTGTGACAAAGTCTACGCCATCTTCTGCGTGAAGACGGACAACGTCGATGAAGTCCTGCGCAGTCAGAGTTGCAAGATCTCTCTGATAGTGGATGACACTGTCGTATACAGGAACCGTACCGATCATAGCAGGGCACTCATGTGTCAGTTTCTGGCGGAATGGCTGTGTGTTACCGTGGCTTGATAAATCCATGATGGCTTCAGCACCAAGCTTTACAGCACTCATAACTTTTTCCATTTCGATATTGTAATCCTTGCAGTCACGGGATACACCAAGGTTTACATTGATCTTGGTACGGAGCATGCTTCCGACACCCTCCGGATCAAGACTGGTGTGATTTTTGTTGGCACAGATTGCAACCTTGCCTTCTGCAACCAGTTTCATAAGTGCTTCTGTTGTCATGTTTTCTTTTTTTGCTACAATCTCAATTTCAGGAGTGACAATTCCTTTTCTTGCAGCATCCATCTGTGTTGTGTAATTTCTCATGTTTTGCCTCCGTTTAAAAAAATAAATATAAGGTTATAATGCGTCAGCAAAAACACACAGATTTCGATGCGGGAAAACATTTCTCTACACAGATCCGCGGTTCATAAAAGAACTATGAAATTACTGACGCCTATATCAGATGGGAAAATCTGATACTTGTGTATGCGGTACAAGGTGGTGTCCCCAATGTACCGTTTCTAAACAACTCTTAACGAGTCGCTTTTATCATAGCCATTACGCCGCTTTTGTTCAGCGCTGTAATCAGCAGAAATGCAAGAATGCTTCCTGCAATAGTAGAAATCAGAAATGGAACTACGTAGACGAAGATCCCGGCAGGAGTGATTCCCATAATATATACTGCAACAGGATAAGCAGCCAGGCCGCCAAGAATTCCTGTGCCGAGTGCCTCTGCAAGACAAGTCAGGCTGAGCTTGTGGCAAATGGAGTATACAAGTCCACAGCAAAGTGCTCCAACCATACTTCCGGGAAAAGCCATCATGCTGCCAAGACCAAGCAGATTTCGTAACAGGCTGGCACAAAATGCAATTCCTACACTGTACCAGGGTCCTAATGTGACTGCTGCCAGAATATTAATAATATGCTGTACAGGTGCACATTTACTGCCTGCAACCGGAAAGCTTAAGAAACTTCCGACGATGGCAAGAGCCGTAAATACACCGGCAAGAGCTAGTCGTCTTGTCCGTGAAGAGTCTGATGATAAAGTTGTGTGTGTCATAAATAAACATTCCTTTCATAAAAAAATACCCTTCATTCATAAAGCGGATGGAGGGTACAAAAAGTAAAAAAAGAAGAGATGCGGGGGCATCTCTGTCAAATCAATACATGGTATGAATCCCTCCGTTGGCATTATCCAAATCAGGTAAAGGGTCGAAACGGAATTACGTTTCCTCTCAGCCGATTTTCTCCAGCTCCCCTGTTTATAAAAAACTTTGTTCAATCGTTATTATAGTCTGGCATATCGGAAAATGCAAGAAAATTTTTCTGCCGGTAAGAAGAAGGGGAGGATTTCATATACTGTTTAAAAAGCCTGGAAAAATATAAGGAATCTTCATATCCTACAGATCTGGAAATTTGGGCAATTGGAAGATCTGTATTCTGCAAAAGTTCACAAGCTTTGCGGATACGGTAATCCAGAAGATATTCCTGTGGGGAGAAGCCGGTTGCTTTTTTAAAAAGGCGGTAAAGATAAGTACGTTCCAGTCCGAGAGAATCTGCAATTTCCTGAATGCTGAAAGAATGATCATAATTATTTTCAATGTATTGTAAAGAGTCTTCAACATAAGAACGCTTTTTAGCTTCCGGTGAAATATTTTCCTGCGGATATTTGGTGGCAAGAAGATATAGGTATTCGTACAGGATACTATTGAGTATGAGATCACGATTTTGGGTTAGGTGATAGGCTTCATACATTTTTTCATGGCAAAGGCGGACGCGGTCATCTTTGTCATAATGAAAACATGGATGTTCCAGTAAAGAAGTGCGTTCAAAATACTGACGCATTTTGATCCCCTGAAATCCAATCCATGTATAACTCCATGGATGGTTGTGATCCGCTTCATAATAGATGAGGGTATCCGGTTTGATCAAAAAAGCATCTCCTTCTGAAAGCTGGTAAATCTTACCGTTTGTCTTATAAATTCCTTTCCCTTTTAAAATGTAGTGAATCATATAGCCGCTGCGGATGGCAGGACCATAACTGTGTCCGGGAATACAGGTTTCATATCCACAAGTATAAATCATGGCATCCAGATTTCGGGAAAAATCATTTGAGAATATATAATCTTTCATAGTGTCCACCTTTCAAATATTCAACAAAATCACATAGATAAACAACATAAATCCATATATAATTTAAAATATCAGATTATAATTAGAATTGCAATAAGGAAATGGGAAAGGAGTAGAAAATGCCGATTGTTTACGATAAATCAAGAAAAATTTTTCATTTGCAGGCTGGAGATACAAGTTATATTATGCAGATTGTGAAAGAAAAGTATCTTGTACATTTGTATTGGGGAAGACGCATTTCTTCATATCATGAAAGCAGGAGGATTATCTGGAAAGATCGTGGTTTTGCACCTAATCCGGATGCATCAGATCGAACATTTTCATTAGATACATTACCGCAGGAGTATCCCCAGACAGGAAATGGAGATTTTAGGAATCCAGCATACGGGATACGTCAGGAGAATGGAAGCCGGATTAGTAATCTTGAATATATAGGGTATGAGATTTCAGACGGAAAACCGAAACTTCCAGGCCTTCCAGCATCATCTGGAAGTAAGAAGGATGTACAGACCCTGAAAGTGTATATGGAAGATGCCGTAGCAGGCCTTAAAGTATGTCTTTTATATAGTGTATTTGCCAGCGAGAGCGTTATTACACGTAGCGTCATTTTCCTGAATAAGGGGGAAAAGCCGTTGCATTTGACGAAAATGTTAAGTATGTCAGTAGACATAAGAGAAGATGAATTTGATGTTTTGACCTTGTATGGAGCACACAATAATGAACGTAATATGGATAGGCGGCCTCTTAGTAGTGGAACGGTAAAGATCGAGAGTCTGAGAGGTACAAGCTCGCCACATCAGGCACCGTTTATGGCACTCTTAAGAAAAGGTGCTGATGAAGACCAGGGGGAGGTATTTGCTGCGAATTTTGTTTATAGTGGTAACTTCCTGGCAGAAGTACAAGTAGATCCGTACCGAAATATCAGATTCCAGATGGGAATGAATCCATGGAATGGAGAATGGAAATTAGAAGCAGGAGAGATGTTTCAGACTCCGGAAGTAGTAATGGTATATTCAAAACAGGGGTTGGGAGAAATGTCCCGTACATTTCATAAATTCTATCAAAACCATCTGGTTAGGAGCCCATATGCTAAAAAAGAAAGACCGATTTTGATTAACAATTGGGAAGCAACATTTTTTGATTTTGATGAAGAAAAGCTCTTGTCGCTAGCGAGAAAAGCCGCTTCTGCAGGAATAGAACTATTTGTACTGGATGATGGATGGTTTGGACATCGGGATGCAGATGACAGCTCGCTGGGCGACTGGTTTGTTGATAAAAGAAAACTCCCAAATGGCTTGAAATCACTTGCAGAGAAAATTCATGATATGGGTATGCAATTTGGGCTCTGGTTTGAGCCGGAGATGATATCGCAGGACAGTGAGTTGTACAGAAAACATCCGGATTATGTATTACATACAGAAGAAAGACCGTATACAATCGGACGTGGTCAGTTGGTTTTAGATTTGTCAAGAAAAGAAGTATGTGATTATGTGATTGCAGCTGTCAGACAGATATTAAAGGATAATCCAATTGACTATGTAAAATGGGATATGAACCGTCATCTGACCGATGTGGGAAGTATGTATTTTGAACCAGACCGTCAGGGAGAGATTACACATCGATATGTGTTGGGACTTTATTATATTATGGACGTGTTAACATCGGAATTTTCGGAAATATTATTTGAAAGCTGTTCCAGTGGAGGTGGAAGATTTGATCCGGGAATGCTTTATTATATGCCGCAGACATGGTGTAGCGATAATACGGATGCAGTTTGCCGTATGAAAATCCAATATGCAACATCACTGACTTATCCACCGATCACGATGGGAGCGCATGTAAGTGTTGTTCCGAATCAGCAGACAGGAAGAGTATCTCCGTTGGCTACAAGAGGCTATGTGGCAATGAGTGGAAACTTTGGATACGAATTGGATCTTGGCAACTTAACGGATGAAGAATTAGAATATGTGAAAGAGCAAATTCAGTGTTATAAAATGATTCGCCCGGTTATACAACATGGAGATTTTTATCGGATAAGGAATCCGTTCAATGAAAATCTCGCGGCATGGAACTTTGTGTCGCAAGATCAGAAGCGGGCAGTTGCATTCTTTTTCGAAATATTAAGTCAGCCGGCCGCACCAGTAAGAATTTTAAAATTAAAAGGTTTACATCCGGATAAATTGTATCGTAGATATGATAATGGAGAAATCTACAGTGGAGATGAACTGATGTATTGTGGTATCAGCATTCCGTTGAAAAAAGAGGATTTCAGAGGAGAAATGTATTGCTTTGAAGAGATAGAGAAAGGAGAAGAAAATGGACACTAAAAAAAGAAAACGATATGAAGCTATTGTGCAGCAGGTAATAGAGCTTGCAGGAGGAAAAAAGAATATTCTCGGAATTGCACATTGTGCAACCAGACTAAGACTGGTATTAGAAGATAATGACAGTGCAGATCTTAAAAATATGGAAAATGTAGATTTGGTAAAAGGTGTATTTGTAGCAGGGGATCAGGTACAGATTATCTTTGGCGCCGGACTGGTGAATGATATATGTCAGGTATTGGGAGAGACACTTCATATGGATACCATGAGTCTTGGAGATCTAAAGACAAAAGCAGGACAAAAGATGAATTTTCTTCAGAAAGCGTTGAAGGCATTATCTGATGTGTTTATCGAGATTATGCCGGGAATCCTGGCAGCAGCGCTTCTGACCGGACTCTCAAGCGTGCTTGGAAATATGAAAGCTGTGGAAAGTAATGAGACATTATATGGAATTGCAAGACTGATTAATATTTCGTCAGGTGCGATTTTTGGTTTCCTTCCACTTTGTGTCGCCTATAGTGCAGTGAAACGATTTGGTGGAAGACCAATTATGGGTATTGTAATTGGATGTATCATGTTATCTGGGAGTCTGGCAGATGCTTATGCGGCCGCACAGGGAACTGTAGAAGTAACAACATTACATATTTTCGGACTTGGTGTAGATCTTGTGGGATTTCAGGGTGGAATCATTGTGGCTTTGCTTATGGGACTTGTAACTGCTAAATTAGATATTTTCTTTGAAAGGAAAGTGCCAGAAGTGATCAGACTTTTGGTATCACCACTTCTTACGACATTGGTAAGTTCATTTTTATTATTCCTTTTGATTGGACCAATTGGAAGGGGATTAGCATCAGGAATTACAAATGTACTGGTGTGGATGACCAGAAACTTGGGAATTTTTGGATATGCTGCATTTTCAGGAGTTCAGCAGTTGATTGTTATTACTGGTTTACATCATGTGTTTGGAGCAATTGAATCGCAGCTTTTGGTGGATACTGGAAGAAACTTTCTGAATCCGTTAATGTCTGTAGCAATCATTGCACAGGGTGGAGCAGTACTTGGATATATGGTGAGAAATATGAAAGATGCAAAGGCAAAAGAACTTTGTATTCCAAGTTTTGTTTCTGTATTATTTGGAATCACAGAACCAGCACTTTTTGGCGTGAACATCCGGTATAGATATCCACTGGCAGGAGGCTGTATCGGGGGTGCAGTCGGAGGCGCAATTGTATATATTACAAACCTTGCAGCACTTGGATTTGGAACAACTGTAGTACCAGGAATTGCACTTGCAGATCCGGCACATCATGGATATATGAATTATGTAATTGCACATGTTGTGGCTCTTGGAACTGGATTTTTGATGACACTTATTCTTGGAACTTTATTAGGGAAGAAAAAAGCAACAGTTACAACTACAGATGAAGTGGGTGAAAATATATTTGAAAAGATTCATGTGACAGAGAGAAAAATGGCTGAAACACAAAAGAATGAGATCGCTGCATATGCAGATGGTGTATTGATTCCGATTGAAGAAGTAGATGATGACACATTTGCGCAGAAGGTATTGGGCGATGGAATTGCAATCATACCTGAAAATGGAAATATATACGCTCCGTTTGATGCAGAAGTGGTTATGGTAATGGATACTGGACATGCAATCGGATTGATGGATAAAAATAACAATGAATTTTTGATTCATATTGGAATTAATACAGTTAATCTGAATGGAAAATATTTTGATGTACAGGCAGCTGTTGGTGATCAGGTGAAAATGGGAGATATTCTTGTGACAGAGGATATAGAGAAGATAAAAGCAGAAGGTTATGATATGTCAGTGATGTTAATTGCTACAGATGCAAATGGAAGAAAAATAGAAAAAGAATCTCCGGGCAAAATAAAAAAAGGAGAAAAGATTGCTGAATTGGTATAAGTAATAAAAGTAAGAAAAGCGGAAGCTGGTGTAAAAAACAGTTTCTGCTTTTTGTGTTCCGGTTATTCTTTATTCTATAGATGTCGGATGATTTGATGTATACATGACATAGAAAGATATGCTAAAATAGAAAAAGATGTTGTTATAAAAACTGTACTGGAAAAGAAGCAGCGTACAGACAGATGTATGGACTGGAGGTTCAAAAAAAGAATGAGAGAGAATAATCTAGAGAGGTTTATCAAAGCGCAGAAGTCAGACTTTAAGACAGCTCTTGCAGAGATTAAGAGTGGACATAAGAGAAGTTGCTGGATGTGGTACATTTTTCCGCAGATTCAGGGGTTGGGGAGTAGTGGTACTGCAATGTACTACGCTATTGAAGACTATGAAGAAGCTAAAGCATATATAGAAAACGCAGTGACAAATGCACATTTAAGAGAGATTTCAGAGGCACTTTTGCAACTGGAATCAGATGATGCAACCAGAGTCATGGGATGGCCTGATGATCTGAAACTGCGTTCGTCAATGACGTTGTTTGCGCTGGCGGCAAAAGAGAATGAAGTCTTTCGGAGAGTACTGGATAAGTTCTTTGATGGAAAATTAGATGCGCAGACAGTAGATATCCTGGATATGGGATATCTGGTGATGAGAATTGATGAACCGGATTTTGGATGTGAAGGAAGACCGGACGGGGTAGAACCAATAGCTAAAGTAACCCTTCTGAAGCTGAAAAGTGAAGAAGAGATTCAGTTAGAGATTCCGGATGCGGAACTTTACCGGAAAGAGATTGTTGAGGGGAGCGAAGTTGCAGTCAGTCCGGATGGAGTCATGATCAAGATGTAAACAGATCAGGGAGCCGGTTCAGAAGACGATAAGTAAATAAGACGGGTAATAATAAGTAATAAAGGGGAGTTTCAGGTGAAAGACAGAGACGAGAAAAAAGAGACCAAGAAGAATGGAAAAGAAGAGAAGGAAGAACTGACCGGTATGGCGGCTGTATGGGATTATCTGAAAACATTTCTGATCATATTCTGTGTTGTATTTGCAATGAACAAACTGGTGTATATCAATGCCGTGATTCCGTCGGAATCTATGCAGAATACGATCATGAAAGGAGACCGGGTGCTGGGGAACCGTCTGGCATATATCAAAGATGATCCGGAGAGATATGACATTGTAATCTTCAAATATCCAGATGATCCGTCCAAGATTTTTATCAAGCGCGTGATCGGACTGCCAGGAGAGACGGTTACCGTGAAAGACGGGAAGATTTACATTGATGGAAAAGAGCAGACACAGGCGGTAAGCTTCTGTCCGGAAGAGATGGCAGGAAGCTTCGGACCTTATGAAGTTCCGGAAGATAGTTATTTTGTAATGGGGGATAACCGGAACAATAGTCTGGATTCCAGATACTGGGATAACACGTATGTAAAGAAAGAGGCAATTCTGGCCAAAGCAGGATTCCGGTACTGGCCGCTTAATAAAGTTGGATTTGTAAATAAATCTGCAGAAAAATAGTTGCAATTGTTTTCCGTGTTTTATATAATGAATAAAGTTTTGCGAGAAAAGGCTCTGAAGCGATATCAGGGTCTTTTCTTAACGTAAACACATAGAATGAAGATGAAAGATAGCGATATACACAGATGACGGAAAAGGAGGAAAACAGGATGGAAAAAGATATGACGGCCGGCACTCCCGGGAAGATCATTTTCAATTTTACAATGCCGATCTTTATCGGTAATATTTTTCAGCAGTTTTATAATATGGCAGATACGGTGATCGTCGGGAAATTTGTCGGTAATGCGGCACTGGCGGCGGTAGGAGCATGTGGAACACTGGTATTTCTGATCATTGGCTTCCTGCAGGGAGTTACGGCGGGATTTACGGTTGTTACAGCACAGCACTTCGGAGCCGGAAACATGAAGGCGATGAAGAAGTCTGTGGCATCCGGTGCGGTACTTACAGGGATCGTAACCGTTATTCTTACATTGCTGAGCATGATCAGTATGGCGAAGGTGCTGCATCTGATGAATACACCGTCAGACATGTATGGAGAAGCTTACGGATATATTATGGTCATTTGCGGCGGGATTGTGGCACAGGCACTTTACAATTATCTTGCAAGTGTATTAAGGGCACTGGGCGATAGTAAGCGTCCGCTTTATTTTCTTGTGATTGC
>ERZ773103.2609-NODE-2609-length-16347-cov-15.869936_pt1 | contig 16347 bp, 16 predicted proteins | sample MGYA00511118_ERZ773103 | MGnify/ENA primary metagenome ERZ773103 (study PRJEB29015, sample SAMEA2737821) | human gut metagenome | biome: human gut; feature: human-associated habitat; material: faeces | place: China | collected 2012 ... | reverse complement strand
TTATATGTGTATGTTCCATCTGCATAGCACCATTTACAATACTCCTCATTTAATGTGCCATCCTTATCACGTCCCAATATGGAATCATCATCAATTGGCATCCCGCAACACTGACAGATCAGCTTTCTGGGTTCTCCCAAAAGCGTATTGATTGAAACATCAAATTCTTTAGATAAGAGCTTAAGTGTATCAGTATTTGGAACTGTATCACCATTTTCCCAACGTGATACCGCCTGCCTTGTTACCATGATTTTATCTGCCAGCTCGTCTTGTGACATTCCTCTTTCAGTACGAAGTTTCAAAATAATATTTTTTGTTTTCATAGTGGTCACCTCCATAACCATATCATATAACCAAATCCATATTCTGAAAAGCAACTTGCTGTTGCCATACTCTATCTAATAGAGATGTACGTACTTCCATACTTCTGTATTTGTGCTGTAATAGCTTTTTCCGTACTGAATTTTGAGTGCAAATTTCCATAAAAATATTGATGGCAACGTGGAGTTTCTTGTATTTTATTTCAATGGAAAGCAGATATCTATTTCCATATATCCATCTTCTCCCACCAAGCGATAAATATCAAAAATCGGCCGTCTTTCATCTAATTGATTCCCAGTCTTTGAAAGCCATCTGCAAAATATCTCCTGATATACCATAAAAAGAAACTGTGGGAACCCCCTAAAATGATACGCCGCATATTTTCCCCCTTGGAAATTCTGAAGCAATATATGTTCATTTTTCTTCAATACCAATTGCTCTGGAGAAACAGTCTGGCACAAGTCATACATGCAATGATCTTCGTCTGTAATCGTTGGATCATCAATTGTACACTCCATATATAATGTCTCTTCTGTAGCAAGATACTCATATTTTTCTATAAACCGGCACCACTCCTGTGGAAGCTGATGGTAATTCCCCTTCTTTCTTTCATAAATAACTGTAAAACTGTCAAGATTCTCAATAGTGATTAACTTACCTGCATCATCAAGAGCATCTAATGTTACTCCATGAGAAAATGAACTTGCTTCTACCATCTGCTCACTTGTTTTCCGAAAATCACCTGGAGATAAATTCAAATGCTTTTTAAATGCTGTTGCAAAATTTGACGAGGAGTACCCATATTTTTCACCAATTTCTGTAATGCTTTTTTCTTTCTCAACTTTCAGACACCATGCACTTCTCTCCAGACGAATCCTCTTAATAAATTGATAAAGAGCTTCATCCGTTTCTTCTTTGAACATACGTGTCAGGTGATATCTGGAATAAGAACAATAGTGAGCTACATCATCTACTGTAATTTCCTCATCAATATGGTCAAATATATAGTTAATGGCTTTATTTATCACTGCACTGCGTATTTCATAATTTTCAGTATTATCCATTCAGTTCACCACACTTTCGTTTACCCGTTTGCTTCCTTATTAAAAATACTGCAATAATCGCTGTAAGTGTTTCAGAGCATGGAGCAGTAAGCCATACACCCGTCATTCCTAAAATTGCAGGAAAAACCAGCGTAAATCCCAAAAGGAAAACAATTCCTCTTAATGTCGAAATGATTGCAGATGATCCTGCATCCCCACAGCTTGTGAAATACATAGAATTCACTACATTATATCCCATAGTAAGAAATGTTACAGCATAAATTTTAAAACCTGTTGCAACCATATCAGCCACTTTATTATTACATCCAAACAAACCTGCATACTGCTTTCCTGCCACAAAAAATGCTATAGCTATTATCAATCCTATCATAAACAACATCTTATTCGTAGTTTTTCTTAAAGCAAAAGCCATCTCTTTCTCTTTCGCACCCCAACATCTACTGACAAGGGGACTGATTCCCTGCCCAAATCCAATACAAATCATACTGTAACCATAAACTACAAATCCCAAAATTGTAAATGCTGCAACACCTTCTGCTCCTACATATTTCATAAGCACATAGTTGAACATAAACATGGATATGGCACTTGCCATCTCTCCAATAAATTCAGAAGATCCATTGAGAATCATTTCCTTGTTTATCTCTCTGTCAAATGAAAACTTCCGAAATCCGATTCCTGTTTTTCGACTAATGAAGTAAAACATCTGAACCAATACAGTCAATAGCTGTACAATTAATGATGCTACAGCACTTCCCTGAATTCCAAATCTCATAATATCCACAAAAAAGAAATCGAGAACTCCATTCAAGATGCATCCTGCAATACTGACAAGCATACAAATCTGCGGTTTGCCATCAACACGGATAAACATTCCAAGGATTGTTCCAATTACCATAAGTGGATACGTAAACAGCATGATTCTATAATACTCAGTAAAGTAAACTGACAGATCACCGTCTGCTCTTAAAATCTTCAAGATTGGTGTAAAAAGTAAAAATACTATAACAGAGATTGCCACACATATGATCAGGGCAGCTACTACTGTCTGTGAAAATACTTCGGATGATTTTTTTCGTTCATTTGCCCCAATCATCCTGCCACTGATAACAGAACCACCTACACCAATGCAAAGTCCTGTTCCAAGGTAAAAATACAGTACCGGCAATCCCAAATTGATTGCAGCCAACGCATTCTGGCCTACATAGTTTCCAGTAAAATATCCATCCGTTATTGTTATCACCATCTGTAATAACATTGCAATGATACTAGGAATAGAAAATTGAAGTATCATTCTTATTTTGTTTTCTTTGATTTGTTTAATATTCATACTTACCTCTCTTCTTTTTTCCTTTATTATAGAGATGTAAGTATTTCTATACTTCTGAATTTGTGCTGTAATAGCTTTTTCTATATTTTACTTTTCTTCAATGTTCTTTCCTAGTTTCTATTCTAAATCGGCTATATATTAAGAGGTTTTCCTTTTTCCATAGAAAAAGGCTCCGAAAACCTCATAATCACTAGAAAATAAAGTGTTTATGAAGCTTTCAGAGCCTTTATAAATTCTGATTCAATTTACAATATTAATAATTTGAAGAATTATTTACCAGCCATCTGCTTTGCGAAGTTTTGGTTTAGTTGTCGTTCTTGTCTAGCGAGTTTTCCCTCTAAAACACAGCATTTCAACGCTTTTTTGTAAACCGCCACTTCTTTATTTTCTTATACTTCATCTTTAGAAGTATATTATCAGCAATATTCCGTAAAATCAATCATATAGCACTTCATCTTTAGAAAGTTGGTATTTGAATGAAGATTTACTGGAATAAAGAAAATAATTCCAAAAACCTGATTGGTCAACGTGTAAAAGAATTGCGAACCGAAAAACAACTATCGCAAAAAGCTCTTGCCGAACAGCTTCAGCTTGCCGGATATGAATTTAGTGATCTTACAGTACTCCGCATCGAACAGGGTACTCGTTTCGTTCCAGATTATGAAGTCGTAGCCCTGGCAGAATTTTTTCATGTATCATGTGAATATCTTTTAGGCGTAAAAGACGAAAAATAAGCAGTGATCTGTTATCTCACAGACCGCTGCTTAAATTTTTGTTAAAACGATATCCAACTCCCCATACTGTCTGTATGTAGATTGGCTTGCTGGGATTATCTTCTATTTTCTCCCGTAGATTATGAATATGACTCATGACAATATTGTGTCCACCAAAATAAGGTTCTTTCCAAACTCGATTATATATCTGCTCTTTGCTGAATACTTTGCCAATATTTTGAGCCAGCAAAAGCAATATTTCAAATTCAGTGTAAGTCAACTCTATCTCATTATCTTCACGTATCACAGTTCGCTTATGTTTATCTATATGGAGTCCATCGAAACTAAGTTTCCTATTATATACACTACCATATTGTATGATTTTTACTTCATCATCTAAATATGATAAAATACGGTTCATAATTTGCTCTTCAGTGTCTTCAAATGTCAAAATTACAATTTTCCCAAAGGTATCATCCTCCATTATAGCTATTTGTTATATTTAATATCTCTCCACTGCTACAGACTTGCTATCTGACTATTCGTCAAATAAATATATACATTGTCCGAGATACGCTTTTCATTGCTTAATACTTTTATATAGATTTCATTTTCTGCATACTGCTTATTCCTTACGAATTCTTTCAACCACACTTTCCTGGCTCATTTTTTTAAACTGATACTTTGGAATCGCATATGCAATTCCACTTAATATCGGAACCATAAGTAGGCACGGTACGATTGTAAGATGCAGTTGAAAGAAAAATACCGTAGCAAACGTAGTTGTATTAAAGAAATTCATAATACCTATAAAAGCTAAAATAACAACAAGGAAACCACCGATCATATAATATTTTCCGACAAACCGCCTAAAGCTCGCCTTCATATCCAATACAGAAGAAACATTTATCATATCATTTTCTTTCAAAACATTTTTATCAATGTATTCTTTTACTTGCTTATCCTCTCCCTTCTTGGCATCAATAGCAGCATACATTGCTGATTGATTTCCTGTCTGGGTGATATACTCTTCTTCTGGGACCATTACTGTAATATAAACAGTATCTGCATACGGATAATCCAGGGAATATGGCATCATAGCTTCTCCGATCACCCCATAATCTTTCTGCTTTCCGTTTCCGTACTCCATTTTAAAAGTTTCGCCAGACTGATAATAAGAAACTGGTTCTTCTGTATATTTATCACTATAGTCCACAATCACATAATCCCCACTTTTAAACGTATCCCAGGAACATTTTTCCCCTTTCCATTCTAACATATCAAACACCGCTTCACTAATTCCGAGGAAATGAACCTTTACAGTATTATCCGCTTTTGTTTCCTCCCAGATTTGTTTTTCATAATCTGTCCAGTTTTCTTTGTTTTTTTCTGCCAATGTCTCCCACGTTTTCATAAGTGCCGGTTCCATCTTATGTCTTTCTTCCGAATAATACACATATCCTGTTTTCTCACTTTCCGGACACTTATTCAGAATTTCTTTGATTTCAGGTGTAATACCATTAAAATTCGTATTTAACAGATTACCTGTCATCTGATCTAATTTAAAATCGGTTGGCAAAAGAATCTTCCTGTATGAATCCAGGTCATATCCCTGCACCAGCATTACAATACAGTTAACCACTACCATAGAAAGAGCGATGGAAAGCATAACAATTAATCCTTTTTTCCAGTTCCGGAATACATTTTGAGCTGCCAGCCCCCACCATGTTACGGAAGTATTTTTTTTCATTTTTCGTCTTGACTGCTCTCCTTCTGCCAAATGCAGAGCTTCCACAGGAGATACTCGTTCAACCATTCTACAAGCCTGCAAACTTGAAAGATACACCGTCAAAAGTGTAAAAAGTGCTGCAACAATAAAAATCAAAGGATTTGCTGATACTACAGTCAGAGCCGTCTGCCCAGCCTGTTCGGTGATTTCATTATCTGCTGTCAATGATGGAGCCATTAAAAGACCTGCAAGATAACCACAAAGCAGACCGAGTGGAATGCCAATGACAGACAATCGCCACGCTTGCATACGCACAATTTTTTTCAATTGTTTTCCTGTTGTTCCCACGTTCTTCAATAATCCGTAGGCTCTGATATCCGTTTTCACGGATATATTAAAAATATTATAAATAATTAAGTAACCAGCCAATATCACAAACAGTACCATTACAATAAGGGAAGTGAATGAAAATGAATCCTCTTCAAAAAGATTATATGCCGGATTGATCTCCAATCCTGTCCCTGCTTTCGTAAATCCTGCTGTCTTAGATATATTTTCTGTTTTCTTTTCCAGATTCCAAAGATTCTTATACCAGACCGAATATTCTTTACAGCCATTATAGATACCATTTTGTAACTCATCCTGTGTAACGTGATAACGATTTTCCTTTGCATAGGATTCGGATACCCAGATCATCTGTCCTAAAACAGCCTTATCACCCTGCCAGAATCCACATATCTGAAACGTATCTGTCTTATATTGTTTCAGCATGGGATTTACTTCCCAGGTCAGCGTTACTTCTTCCCCAATCTTTGGTGTAACACCCAGAGATTCCAATATCGTGCTGCTAAGTGCTACTTCATTTTCTTTCTCCGGCAGTCTTCCTGTAGTTGGCAGACAATTAAAACTTTCTGCCATATTTTCATCTGCATATCGGACCTCTACGGAAAATCCAAACCGCTCGTCCCTTCCAGCTCCCAGAAAAATACCGGAACCATATCGTTCCACATCTTCATCCTGTTCTATTGTTTTTTGCAATCTCTCCGCATCTTCTTCTGACAAATTCTGCGCAATAGCATGGGATGAATCCATAAATTGCTTAATTTCCGTTGCTCTTTTGGAAAGTATCATGGATACGCTCCCCACAAAGAGGCTTGTAAATAACAGTGATGTCAACATGATTGCAATAACAGCAATAATATTTCTTGCTCGGTTCATTTTCATAAAACGTTTCGTCAATAATCGTAACGTTTCTTTATTCTCTACTTTTACCATATAATCGCCCTCACTATACTAAACCACTGTCTGAAACAATTTTTCCGTCTTCAATCTGTAAAATCCTGTCAGCCATCTGGGCAATCTCCTCATTGTGAGTAATCATTACAATCGTTTGATGAAAACGCTTACTGGTGACTTTTAAAAGTCCCAATACATCCTGACTCGTTTTGGAGTCCAGATTGCCTGTCGGTTCATCTGCCAGCAAAATAGCAGGTTTTGCCGCTAATGCTCTTGCGATTGCCACCCTTTGCTGCTGACCCCCTGACAGTGCACTTGGAAGATTTTCCAGTTTTGTCCGAATACCCAGTGTATCTATGATTTCATTTACATAACCTTTTTCAATCTTTTTTCCATCCAGTTTTACAGGAAGAACAATATTTTCCCATACATTCAGCATCGGAACCAGATTATACTGTTGAAATACAAATCCAATATTTCTACGCCTAAAAATAGTAAGCTCTTCATCTGGCATATGGCTTAAATTCTGTCCGTCAACAATGACCTGACCGGATGTTGGATTATCCAAACCACCAATGATATGAAGCAATGTAGACTTTCCACTTCCAGAGGTTCCAACAATCGCTACAAACTCCCCTTTTTCTACTTCCAGGTTTATACCATCAAGAGCCCTGACTTCTGTTTCTCCCTGCCCATATATTTTTCGTAAATTTACTGCTTTTAATATATTCATGCCATCCTCCCATCAAAAAAGCCTGTATTGATCTTTACAATACAGACTTTATCATAACAATGTCTCCACCTGGTTTCTGAAATGTCACAGTTTTGATACTATTCCTTCTTTGTTATCGGAAGAAACACAGAAAATGTAGAACCCTTTCCTCTCTTTGATGTCACTTTTATATACCCCTTTTGTGCCTGAATGATCTCTCTTGCAAGGAATAAGCCAATTCCTACTCCTGGCTGGTCTGCCACTGACAGACTCCGATAAAACCTTCCAAATATCTTTGGTATTTCTTCTTTTTCTATTCCAATGCCATCATCAATGATATCGATCTTTACAAAGAAAGAATACTGCTCGGCTTTTATCTGAACATTTTCCCCACATGCTGTGTATTTAATCGCATTGTCTACAATATTTCCAAGTGCTTCCACAGTCCATTTTGCATCACACATAGCATGTAAATCCGTGTCAAATAGATTCAGGGAAATATCCTTCTCCATTGCTTTTACATTAAACTGCTGCTGTACGGATGCAAACATCTGTGCAATAGCAGTATCCTCCGGATGTACTGCTATAATTCCGCTCTCCATTCGTGATAATTTGACCAGTGATTGTATCAGAAAATCTAATTTCTCCGTCTGCTCCAAAATAGTAGCTATCTCCTCTTGATTTTCATTACTCACTTCAGAAAGTATTTCTCCATAGATTTTCAGATTTGAAATAGGAGTCAGTGTCTGATGCGCAATATCTGAAATAAGTTTTTGTATCACTTCTTTCTGTTCCTGTTGATTTTTTCCTGCCAGAAAGCTACTGTCTATATATTGTTTCATGCTGTTTTCAAGAGCAGAATACTTTTCTTCTGATATTTCTGTCCGTTCCAGTTCTCCATCTATTGCACAATCCAGCATTCGCTGCAGCCGGTTAAAAAGCTTTTTTTCTTTCTGATAAAAAAAGCTGTACCAAAAAACTCCGCTCAGGACAAATATAACTACAATCAACATAATTGTTTCTATCATCCATTCACCGCCCATGTATAACCAATTCCATAAACCGTCTTGACATATTCAGGCTTCTGCGTATCATCTTCTAATTTGTCTCTGAGGCGTTTGACTGCAACAGTCAGAGCATGAGCATCCACAAACTCTGTATCTCCCTGCCATACCTCGTCAATCAGATATTCCCGTTTCAATACTTTTCCTCTGTTTTCACACAGCACTCTAAGGAGCTTTTGTTCTGTCTTACTAAGTTCAATAGGTTCTCCATCTTTGAAAAATTCCATTTTATCGAAATAGAACTCAAATCCATCAAGCTCCATAGAATTCTTAGCTGCTGCCTCTTTATTTCTAAGCTGCACAAACACTCTTGCACGCAAAACCATCAAGCTAAACGGTTTCGTAATATAATCATTTGCCCCAGCTTCCAATCCTGTTACAATATCTACTTCCATGTTATTTACTGTAAGCAGAATAATCGGCACCTGACTATTTTTCCTTATTTCTCTTACAAAATCAATCCCATTCCCATCCGGCAAATTCACATCTAATAAAACCAATGTGATATCTTCCTTTTTCAAGATTTCTCTAGCTTCCTGCAAAGTTCTGCACTGATAAAAGAAATAAGCATCATTCTTTAAAGCCAGACGGATTCCATCATTTAATTTTTTGTCATCTTCAACAATCAGTAACTTTTCACTCATATTTTCTCTGCTTTCTTACAAATTACGCTAATTGTATCATTGTCAGTTTTATAAATCAAATCATTAAATCAAAACCTCCGACAGAATTTATCTTATAAACAGCCAAAAGCTCCCGAAAGAGATTTCCACGCTTTAAATATGCACTAATTCTTTCAGCACATAATCTTTGATTTCCTGATGGGTTGCTTTCAACTCAGCACTGGTCTCATCCAGTTCGCCCAGAGCTAAGTCAATCTTTATTGTGTCGTCCGGATTTTGTTGGTGTAAAAGAACAATCATCTCCACATATTCTGTATATGACACATTTCTATTTTTTAGTGTGCGTCGGGAAGTTTTTCTGATTCCCCAATAATTAATCTTACATAGTAAAATAGGCAGCTATTTTTTTTAGCTGCCTACCCGCCAATGGAATATTTGGATTCGGGCATGACCCACGCCTTCCTACGGTCATTTTTATTGTATTCTTAAACCAATTTATTATTCCTACAAAAACAATATCCTATCATATAAATCTTTCCAATTTGATGGAAGTATATTCATTTTATATACATCAATTTTTGCTCTTGAGACAAGCCTGTCTAATTCTGTTTCCAACATATTTGCATCTTCTTGTGATAATATTTTCTTCAATGCATACAATCTGGAATAAAGGTTCGTATTATCTGGAAGAACATCTGAACTATCCCTATTATCCGGAATCACCACAGAAGAAGTCATTCCAACTAACATAGAATGATGAGCACAATAATTTCTTAGATTTCTGACTGCATCTAACCATGTATCCATCTGCTTTGTCACTTCTTTTTTATAATTCTTCTGTGAATATGTGTAATCTAATACTTCTTTTCTCAGATCACCTCGCAGATATGAATAAATTAACACCATTGTTCCCATTTCAAAATAAGAAAATGCAGCCCACACAGGTAATACATTATTTTGACGAGTTCCACCTTTCCGATATTCTTTCAGTTCAGGGTGTTTTACAACATCCCTTCTCAGTTTCTCCTCATCATTTTTTAACCCAGCAAAAAATTTTGTATGAAAAAACGAAACATTTCTATTTCGGGTCTTTTTATCCTTCTCACTTTTTGTTGGCGTATAATATTGCTTATCCAAATAGAAGCCAGCATCTCTAGTCTTTAACGAAACCGCATTGGCTATGGCACTTTTAAAACGAATCTCCGCCTTTTTACAATATTTGAACAGCAACAATCTTAATTGTACATCAAAATTATAAAGATTAAAGAAAACTTTTGAATCAGCCTTACTTCCAAACGCATTGACTTGTGTTAAAAGGTATTTTCCATAACGACTTGCTCTGAAATATCCAGCATACCCAAGAAACTCTCTCATCTTTTTTCTTTGTCGAAAGTTTACATATTTCTTCATCAGCATAACTTGAGTTTCTAAATCTATCGGTTGTTCTGTATTTGGCATTTGTAACACCTCTTTCATAGTAAAAAAAAAGAATGGATATACCATTCTTAATCCCGCCAATGGAATATTTGGATTCGGGCATGACCCATGCCTTCCTACGGTCTATAATTATATTAGCACATAAGAATTAAATCATCAACTACTTTTTCAAAAAATCACAGATATATACTATTACTTTCTCTTTTTTTCTTAAAATCGGCTTTTATATAGGAGCAAACATTCTTAGAGCAAGTTTCGCAATGTAGCACAATAACCCTTACAGGCTCATCGGTCACTTGCAACTTGATGGGGATTCCGTTTCCCCATACCCTCGGCTACTATCAAAAGCAGACGTATTGGTTCCCATGTACATGGTCACAGCAGGATAAATTTTCATCCTTTGTCATCACAGACTTCTGTGAATGTTTCTTCCTGTATTCGGAACCGTACAGCAGAAAGGAAAAAAATATGACAAGACCGAAAAAAGACGAACAGACCGTCCGCAGTAACAGTATCCATATTCGCATGAACGATACGGAGTATGAACTTTTACAGGAGCGAGCCAATGCCGTCAACATGAGCATAGCTGAATTTATACGAAATGCTCTGGACAATCAGCAGGTAACAATCAAATATGAACTTGTTGCTGATGTTCCGGAAATAAAAAAACTGATTGGAGAATTTGGCAAGATTGGCAGCAACCTCAACCAGATTGCCCGATATTTTAATCAAGGTGGAATCATATCGGCAGAAATGCGTGGGGAAATAAAAAAATGTATCCGAGATATTTACGAAATGAAATATGAAGTAATGAAGATGGCAGGTGATTTTCGTGGCAGTGATTAAACATATCGCAAGTAAAAATGCAGACTATGGAGAATCAGAACGGTATCTTATTTTTCAACACAACGAATATACCCAAAAACCTGTCTTGGATGAAAACGGGCACATGATTCTCCGAGATGAGTATTATCTGGATGGACTAAACTGTGATCCGTTTACTTTTGCTTCTGAATGTCAGGAACTGAACAGCTATTACCATAAAAATCAGAACTTCAACGAGATTAAATCTCATCACTACATTATCAGTTTTGACCCGAAAGACAAGGATGAATGTGGATTGACCGGTGAACGGGCACAGCAGCTTGGATTGACTTTTGCAAAGAAAAACTTTCCCGGGCATCAGGCTTTAATCTGTACACATACAGATGGACACAACAAAAGCGGAAACATTCATATTCACATCGTAATCAACAGCATCCAGAAATATGATGTACCAGAAGAACCATTCATGGAATATGCCTGTGAATCAAAAGCTGGCTATAAACATCATCTAAGCACAGCCTACCTTAATCATTTAAAGCAGGAAGTTATGGATATGTGTCAAAAAGAGGGATTGCATCAAGTTGATCTGCTCACTCCTGCTGAAAGACAGATCACAGAAAAAGAATACTGGGCACAACGCCGGGGACAGGAAAAACTTGATAAGCTCAACCAGAAGATGCGTGAAGATGGGATTACCCCAAAAGAAACGAAATACCAGACAGAGAAGCAATTTCTCCGGGATGCGATTGACAATGCTGCAGGTATCGCAAAATCTCCGGAAGAATTTTCAAAAATCCTTGAAGAAAAGTATCGTATTATTTTCAAAATTAGTCGAGGACGTTACAGTTACCTTCACCCTGACCGTAAAAATATGTTACTGGCAGAAATCTTGGAACCAGATATGAAGAAGATTTTCTCATGAAAACATTTATGGATAATACAAAATCTCTCTCAAAAAAGAAAGAGAATGTCCAGGAACAACCTGTTTCGGATACCGCTACCAATTTACAGCAGGCACTTTCTTCCGATTCATCCCTGATTCCTGTTCCATTCATTTTCATAAAATCAGATCTCCGGCTTGTGATAGATTTACAGACCTGTATCAAAGCACAGCAGAGCGAAGCCTATGCTCAAAAAGTAAAACTGACGAATCTGAAGCAGATGGCTCAAACCGTTGCCTATATACAGGAACATGGGTATGACACCAGAGCAGATTTTAATGCTGCTCTTACAAATGCAGAAAACCAAACCAGCCTTGCTCGTAAAAAGATGAAAGATACCGAACAACAACTCAAAAATGTCAACGAACAGATTCATTTTACAGGACAGTACCTTGCCTACAAAGACCTCTATGCCCAATACCGCAAAAGCCACAACCGTAATAAATTTTATGAAGAGCATAAAGCGGAACTCTCTCTTTACGAAACCGCTTTGCGTGTTCTGAAAGAAAAATCCAATGGTCAGAAACTTCCTTCCATGAAATCACTCTATCAGGAAAAAGACCGGCTCACAGAACTGCGTGAAGTACAACGATCCGATTTTTACAGCCATCGTGATCAGGAACGGGAACTGAGGACTGTAGATGCGAATATTGATATGATTCTTGGGAAGAAGCCTGAACAGGAACATCATATTGAAAAAGAGCAGAATTTATAAATTTTACTGTTTGCATATTTCCCAAAAAGAGGTATTATTATAAAAAACTCAGGAGGTATTCAAATGAAAGCACATAAATATTGGTCACTTGGCGCATTGGCAACCATGATTGGAACCTTTTATACCGGCTATAAAAATATGAAAACAGCTCACAAATATTTTGCTTGCAGTTCTCTTCTCTGTATGATTATGGCTATCTACTCTGGTCATAAAATGATTTCTGGAAAATCCAGAGAAAAGAAAGATTCTGTTTCTGAAAAATCTGCGGAACAATAAAATATAGAAAACACTTGCACCGCATAATATACAAAATCCGAGAGATTTTTACCATCACAAAAATCTCTCGGATATACATAGTTTATTTTGGTAAATTCATTTCATTTTTATAAATTTCATCAAAAAAATTTATCCCATTCCATATATACTCAGACAATTCATTATCTTTATCCTTATCTACCAATAACTGTATGAACTTCTTTTTATCTTCTTGAGTTCGCCCTATAGTATCACTATGCAAACTTAATACTATTGGCAGATTTTGATTAAATGTTTTTGTCATGTCATATTTATCTTTATTGAGATATAATTGGCTGAGAATATCTATTGTCGTCACAATATTATTTTCCTCAAATCCTAACAACGCAGTCACATCTATTTTCCCAGCATTATACTTGTCCAATTTATCAGAAAGATTCTTGACTTCTCTCTTCAAAATATGAATAGACAGAACCATTGTTGACATTATTTTTCCTATTCTACTTGTAAATATTCCCCATATATCAGCAGTCATATTTTGCGGACAAATTGTTTTAAAATATGCTTGTTTATTTTTCTCCAAAAGAACCACTCCAAATACTTGCTGTGTTTTGCTTCCATCAATATGGTATAAATACAATGTAACAGGCAATGCCCGTACTTTTTTCAAACAATCATTTGGCGATTTACATATTCTTATTCGATAAGCAATCGTTTTCCAAAAATCAATCACGACATATCTATATCCATCAAGATCATCATATTGAAAAAATGAATTCGTTCCTATTTCTGATAACTGATCTATTGCCCAATAATAATAATTATCAATTATAATATCAACAACTTCCTGTTCTGTTTTTCCTAAAATATAATCTACAATTTCTTGATATTCTTCTTTGTATTCTTCAATACTGTTGATATAACAATACCATTCATATGCCATCTTTGCCATGCTATGAATCGCATGAAAACCAATAAAGTCATTTGATCCAACAGTTTTATGTACAACTACATCACTCATGTTGACGGATGTTGCTTTCCCCTTACTTATTTTTTTCAGTTTTTCCATTGGAGCCATTAAGATTTTATTACCATCGTTATCTGTTCCTGCGACAACGTCTTTCGGAGCATACAAAGATTCTCTATTGCTTAATTTAACATTGTGAATTTCCGTTCCATCTACAGATATGTCCGCTCTGTATTGAATGGTCTTTCCATCACGAGTAGTTAGCCCTAACTGATTTCTAAAAAAGTCCAAATCAGCTACAAATTTTTTCTCATAATTGTCATTAGTAAAGGCATTATGTGTTTTACATACAAATGACTTGGTTAATTTAGCTCCTGTAATTGCATAAGTAATTATATCAGAGGAAGTTAGCTCATCTTCGGAATTACAGTATATACACTTCATCTCATCATCTCCTAATATCCGTTTTAAACCCTTGCATTGTATACCATTCTTGCTCAACCTCACACATCCTCTTTTCATCGCTTTGACAATTCATAACTCCACCTCTCTCCAATACCTATCTGATAATAAAAAAAACCAGCCTAAATTTCTTTAGACTGGTCATAATTTTCATTTTGCAATGTCAACGTGTTGTTTATAATAAATCAATTTATCCGTTATTAATTATTTATCAAGTCACAAATCTTACTGAACTTATCAATTATATCAATTACCGCTTCTTCACCGTTATCATATGCTATCTCTACTGTTACTATTCCAACCGTTTTACTCGGTGTTTCAAATGATAATAATTCATCTAAGTTCATTTTCCAATAAAAGCTTGTTTCTTCTATGAACTTCTCTATCGTCCTTTTTCCAAGGTCATCTACCAATCCATAAATATATCCACAAGTCATTAAAACGGCCGCCAATGAGTTTCTCCTAATAAAGTCACTGTCAACTTTTCCTGACATTCCGCCTCTATCGCATCCGAATACTCGACTCATATCATGCTCCATACTAACCGCATAACCCTGTGCTCTCATCACTGCTTCTACCATAAATAGTTTCCTCCATATAATGTTCATCACAATCTTGCCAAATATTCTTTGCCTTTACTCCATCAGCTCAAGAAGTCCTTGTCTAAAATGACGTCCTATAATGCAAAGATTTCTTTTCTATATTCAGTTGTAAAGGTACAATATATATTTGACTGCTACATATATAAACAACAACGTGCTTGTTACTGACAATATATCATTTATTGTTAGCACTGTCAAGAGGTGAGTGCTAATTTATTATTTTATTTTTTCTTCCTCTCCATATCCTCCGTCATCGCTTTCTGCTGCGTCTGTTTCTTTCCCTGCTTTGCGACTTTCTTCTGGTTGAGCCGGAGCTTGGCAAGTACGGATTCTCTTGGTTTATCTTTATCTTTTACCTTACGGACATTATTCATCAGTCCATCAATCATATTGTAGTTGGCTTCTTCTGCCATCTCCACACTGCGAAGATATTCTCCATTGTCCATGACCTTCTGCCAGTTTGCCAGCTCTGGTTCTTTTCTCTTTTGTTGTGGTGGTTGTTCCTGTCCGATTGGTGTTACTGTTTGTTGCTGTGGTGATGTTTCCTGTTCTTTCTCTTCCTGCTGTTTTAAGAAACTCTGAATTTTCTCTCTTGCCTCTGCATCGAGTCCGTTATAATTATCATTCATAACAACAGCACCATCATCACTGAGAACCACATAGGCAGCTCTCGGTCCGTATTCTTCATGTTCCATCAGGAACCATTTTCTCTCATTCATCAAAATGTAATCAATTACTTGCCATGTTCCCTTTTTTCCTTCGATGGTATATCCCTTTGCGTCAACATCCAGCTTTGTATCCGAAGAATTTTTCATCTGGAAGAAATCTGAAACAATGATAAATCCATCTTTATCTACATAGTAGGCGGTCGTTTTTCCATCATCAGTAAGGACAATGACATCACTGCATCCGATGGAATGACCTTTAAAGTTCTTCGGCCGCTGTTTCTGCAGGCGTGTTTTTATATCCGCCGGAGTTTCCCCCTGCTGGATTCTTCCAATATATACTTGCTGATAATTTTCTGCCCTGACCTCTTTTCCTTCACTTTTTAATTTAGCATAAGAACGGAAACGGACATTTCTGTACTCTGGTGCATCTTTCACCTGATATACTGCACACTGACTTGTGTTCATGCTTCACTCTCCTCCATCAACTCTAAATCTTCTTTATACTCTTCCAAATCCATGAGGAAAACCTCGTAGCCTTCATCGCTCATAGTCTCCGACACTTGGTGTCCCATTGCAGTAAAGATTAAATGCCATGCGGACGATCCGTAAACTTCCACTGGTCTGCCATCCTTCCTGCAGGCATTCCGTTTTTACACATCCAGTTTTAAAATTATAGATTTTAT
>ERZ773103.2600-NODE-2600-length-16398-cov-6.630912_pt1 | contig 16398 bp, 14 predicted proteins | sample MGYA00511118_ERZ773103 | MGnify/ENA primary metagenome ERZ773103 (study PRJEB29015, sample SAMEA2737821) | human gut metagenome | biome: human gut; feature: human-associated habitat; material: faeces | place: China | collected 2012 ... | reverse complement strand
TCTGCACGAAGCCGGACTCGATGAGCGTCTCCTCCACGAGGTCCTGCACGCCCTCAACCGTGGGCGCGCCCTCGATGGCGCCGCTCTCCAGCTTGTCCACCACGCGCTGCGCGATATCCTCGGCCGCCGCACGATCCTGCATGGCCCCGCATGCCTGGAAAGCGCGCTCCACCGCCTCGGCGATCTTCTCCTGCTTGAATTCCACCGTCCGGCCGTCGCGCTTCATGATGGTCTCGACCATGCTGCCAATCCTCTCTTCGAGCTTCTTCTTGCTTCGTCGTTTTCCTGCTGCGAGCTGTGGCTTCGCTTGGTTTATGCGCAGTGTTTCCACACGATCTACGCCATGTTTTCCACAATATGTAGTAGTAGGTGATGTTAGGAAAGTGAACATATAGTACTCGCGCGGCGCCCACCATGCAAGAGGTAAAACCATGGAGATTCAACGCCCACACGGGATACGGCGGGCGATTCACAGTATATCCACGGGCATGCAGGCGAACGTTGAAAGCTCGTCCGAGGCGACGCGCGCACGCGGGGAGCAGCTTCGCCAGAAGAGCACCGCGAACGACGGGCTCGCACCGATGCCCCTGCCGGTCGCTGCAGCCTCGCCCCACGCGCTATTGGACGGTGCCGTACACCTGCCCCCACGCATGCCCGCCGATAGCCGAGTTCAGCTGGTCGCATAGGCGCTGGCGCGTGTAGCTGCCGGGCGGCAGCAGGTTGACGATCTCGGCCAGGTCGTCGGGAAGATCGGCGGCCTCGGCGGCCACGACGATGTCGAGGCGGCGGAGCTTCTCCTTCGGCCCCAGCCCGAGGTACAGCGAATCCACCACATCCTGCAGCGCTCCGTAATGCGGGCTGCGCACCGTGTTAGAGCCTGCCATGCTACTCCTCCACATCCGAGCGCACAACGTCGAACCCTTCGCTGGCCGCCGCGAGCGCGCCTGCATAGGCCGGCGTGGCGGCACCGGCCGCACGCAGGAACTGGGCTCCGGCCGCACGCAGCTGCACGGCCGCCCCTACCAGCACATCGGGGCAGTAATACGGGTTCTCGTGCGTAGCGTCGCCTTGCTTCGGATTATGCTCACGCACGATCAGCTGAGCCAGCACCGGCAGCCGCCCCGCCCCGCTGGCGCGGCGAGCGAACGTCACGGCCGCATCGAGCGGAGCCGCCGTGGCGAAGCCGACCACGCTGGCCTCGTAGTCCACCATGACGGCGAGCGCATCCTCGAGCGTGTGCCGGCCGTCGGCCAGCATGCCGTCGGCATCCACGTCCACCGACGCGAACACCGGCGCGCCGCTCACCTGGCGCACGCCCATGAGCGCGCACTTGAGGTCGGCTGGGTTGGCGAACCCGTTGAGGAAGAACGCGTCGAACTCCTGGCCATCGCAGGCGCGGGCGGCACGGGCGTACTGGTCGCGGTTCTCGTTGAGCGAGCTTTTGCTAGCGGCATCGAGGGGGAGGCCGCACGGGCCGATCTCCACCAGCACGTGCTGGGACTTCAGCTCGCGCGCCAGGGACAAACCCGTGCGCACGATCTCCGCCGCGCGGTCCTCCATGCCGCGATGCGCCAGACGAGCAGGCGCGATGCCTTCCGTGTTCGCCACGAGGCACTGGGCGCCTGCCATCTTGTTGAGGCGCAGCGCATCGCGCACCGCCTCCGGCTCCACAAGGTTGGCGAATTCGAGATCGTGTTCCACGTCGAACCCTTGCCGGGCCAGTACAACGGCAACCGGCGAGGACAGCACGAGCATGTCCTTGTGAAAACGAAGCGCGATATCGGGCATGGGGAGTTCCTTTCGTCAGGTGATCCATGATACCGAAAAGAGCCCCGACATGCGACCGTCGAAATGAGCCGATGCGCTCGCGCACACCGAGACGGAAGCACCTCGCGCGAACGGCGCAGTTCGAGCGGCGGAAGGAAGGAAGATGGACGCTCGCCGACGCTTCGCGGCATTTCACAGGACGAACATGAGTCGATCACGTGTTCTTCAAGGCTTACTTTTATACTTGATCTCGCAAACGAAAGAATCCCCTCCTTTCAGTTTGTACTGCTTTTCCCCTTACAAAGCAGTGGCGGCACCTCGGTGCCGCACATCCCCCTCCTTGTGGCCCGGTGGAGCTCCCCTCTCCCCGGGCCGATCTGTTTCTCGTACCCGCACACGCCCGCTTCCGCATCATCGACCAACGCATATCATCGTAGAACATGTTACTTCAGGTCGATGCCGCTTTGAGGCAATGCCGTTCGCCAACCTTTCGCTCGCCAGATTTCTGCGGCGCGGCGCCCATCGGAAAACTTCTTTTCCTGACTCTTTTGATCCTTGTTAACGAACCGTTACTCTGCGACCCATCGTTTCACAAAACGCGCACGCCCGCATCATACGATGTGCGCGAACGACCCGTATACTAGCAGCTGTAAACGAAAGACTCCCCTCCTTTCAGTTTGCCTCTGCTTTACCCCCTTAGAAGCAGAGCGATGCGCAAGCGTCGCATCATCCCCCTCCTTGTGGCCCGGTGGAGCTCCCCTCTCCCCGGGCCGATCTGTTTTCATGCCCCTCGCTTCGTCGAACCCGCCGAGACAATGCATGGAGCCCGCGCCCACGCAGCGGCAGAGCGGCAGAGCGGCAGAACCTCCGCCTGAGCCGTCACCCAGTCACGTCCCTCGCTGCGAACGCGCGATTTCGCCAACCTACGCTGCTAAACCAGGATTGACATGCACCGCCGCATGCCGCTTCCTCTGTCGGACAGCTAGCGATCAGGCGAGACGAGCGTCCGGCCGATGGCCGAAGGGGGCTTCCGAGCCGCCGGCGAGTTTTCGCGGGGCGGGTCGACCTGAGCTATGTCAATCCCGGTTTAACAGCGAACGCCAACCTATGTGCTGCAAAAACGCCGGTTTGGCAGTCCCGGCCCGATCTGGCGGTGCGTTCCGAGGCGGCGACAAAGCGCGAACTGGGATTACGCCTCGCCGATCCTCGGGAAGGAGCGTCGGGCGCGATCGAAGGCCGCCGAAGACTGCCAAACCGACGTTTTTGCAGCACATCGTATGGCGAAGCCGTGCGGCAGAGCATTGCCGAGCCGTCGGAAGGGCGGCTTGGACGCGAATCGACTCCCATGACAATCTCAAAGCGGCTCCAGCGCGCCGCGCGGCCTCGCCAACCAGCATAATCGCAGGTGGCGAAAACCGCCTACCGCCGCCGACGCCCAACCGAGCCGCCGATTTTGTCATGGGAGCCATTTTGCGGCCAACCCGGCCTCGGCCCGCAGAACCCGCGGGCCGCGAAACCACCGCCGAGGGCCGCGCTGCAGCAAGCTTGTCAGCGAACGGCATTCCCACGGCCTCGCTCGACGCGCACAAGCATTTCACGTGAAACGCTTGAGGCAGACTGCGCGAACCAAACGGAATGCCAGCGCGAGCCCGCGCCATAGGCGCGAACGAGCGCAGATGGCGGGCGGAGCATGGGGCGAACCCCGGCGGCCGAACAAGCATGCGCGTACAAACGTTTCACATGAAACACTAAGAGGGACTCCACGGTTTGGGGCGGGATCCCGGCTGCAGCTCCACGTGGAACCGCACGGCTTCGGACGATCCCCGACCACGGACCAGACAGGCCCGCGACGTCCTCGGTTCGACGGCAAGACCCCCGCTTCTTGGCAGCAATCGACCGGTTTGGTAATCCCGCCGAGTGATTCACTTGACGTTTCGAGAACCCGAGCTGGGGAAACGCCTTTGATCGCGCTCGGCAAGCCCGAAGCACCGCAGCCGGGCCCTCGCCAGAATTGCCAAACCGGTTGATTCCTACCGCTTGACGTCGTTTTCGCCGTCAAACCCCCGGCGCTCCGTTGGACAATCAGCTCGAGCTTCCGCGTCAGGGTTTTCCCTAGGGTTTTGCGTCATGTTTACCTATCTGTTACTTTCAAGGCCTCCAATTCACAAAACATGCACTCGTGCATCATATGATATTCAATGTCAACTTTTATAATAGCTTCAGCAAACGAAAGGCTCCCCTCCTTTTCAGTTTGCATCTGCTTACCCCTTAAAGCAGAGCGGCACCCAATAGGTGCCGCATCATCCCCTCCTTGTGGCCCGGTGGAGCTCCCCTCTCCCCGGGCCGATCCTTTTCTCGGGAAGGAACGCCTATGAACATCGTGGTCCTCGAAGGACAGGTGAACAACCCCGGCGACTTGAGCTGGGACGCGCTCGACCGGTTCGGCACCGTCACCGTGTACGACCGCACGTCGCGCGATCAGCTGAAAACTCGGGTAGCCGAAGCCGACATCGTCGTGTCGAGCAAGACGGAATGGAACGCCGAGGCGCTCGGCTGGGCTCCTCGCCTCAAGATGATCGCGCTCACCTCCACCGGCTACAACGTGGTGGATCTCGACGCGGCGCGCGATGCGGGCGTGATCGTATCGAACGTGCCCGCCTACTCCACGCCCGACGTGGCGCAGATGACGTTCGCGTTGCTGCTGGAGCTGTGCTTGCATGTAGGAGAGCATTCCAATCTGGTCATGGAAGGCGACTGGACGCGCGCCAAGGACTTCTCGTTCTGGAACACGCCGCTCGTGGAGCTGGCAGGCAAGACGATGGGCATCGTCGGCATGGGAAGCATCGGGCAGGCAGTATGTCGAATCGCGCGTGCTTTCGGCATGCCCGTGGTGTTCGAGAATCGATCGGCAAAACCCCAATTGGAAAGCGATGGCGTGCGTCAAGTGAGCCTCAACGAGCTGCTGGCCGTTTCGGATGTGGTGACCCTGCACGCACCGGCCACGCCCGAAACCGACCGCATGATGAACGCCCAGACCATCGGCCGCATGAAGGACGGCGCATACCTCCTGAACACCGCGCGCGGCACGCTGGTGGACGAGCAGGCCGTGGTGGACGCACTGCGATCCGGCAAGCTGGCGGGTTTCGCAGCCGATGTCGTGTCGGTGGAGCCCATGCAACCCGACAACCCCTTGCTGCAAGCGAAAGGCCAGAACATCATCGTAACGCCCCATATCGCCTGGGCTACCCACGAAGCCCGCGAACGCTTGCTGGCTACCGTGACCGCTAACGTCGGCGCGTTCGTGGAGGGTGCACCGCAAAACGTAGTGAATTAGACGGCTGCGTACGACTGCGTCCCGGAACCCGGCCGCTTCCGCGGCATCCCGGCCTCACCTCACTCTGCCGCCCGTCGCACGACGGGCGGCAGTACGTCAACGCGCGGCCTTGCAAGCAGTGAACGCGGGGACGGGCTTCACGTCCGACACCGCCGCATCGGTCAAGCGGGACGTTTCGACCGCCCCGTCGAAATACGTCACCGTGAATACGTCTTCGTCGGCGACTTCAACGCCGTTCACTTTGAGCGATCGCACTTTGCGGTCTGCATCATAGTCCACCTCGGCTCCCGACACCTCGTAGCGGAACGGAGCAAGGGCCTCCTTCGACGCGTCCTTCCGCTCGAACGTGCGCCCGCTCTCTAGCACCGCGCGCAGGTCTTCGCCCGAAATGCGCGCAGTGGCCAGCGTAGGCACCGGCTTCCCCGCATTGGGCAAGAGCACGGTCAGCTCATTGGCGTGCAGCTCCCCTTCGTACAGCTTGCCGGAAATCCCATAAGGATGCATTTGGCCGTCTGCCATGCCGCCAGGCAGCATAAGGCACAGGTCGGTGCCCCCGTACTCCCTGAACGCGTCGGCGAAGTATCGGACGGTCTCCTCCCGGCTCAGGTCGCGTTCGATATGTGCCACTACGTCGCCGATCTGGGTTTCCGACTTGTTGGACTTCATAGCCTCGTCGCAGGCCTGCAACGCTTCCTCGGCGCTGACGGTGCCAGCGATGTACCCGCCCAGCGCCTCTCCTCCCAGCAAGAGCGGCGCAGTGTAAGCCGCCAACTCCACAAGGTTATTGCGGTCGACCACGTTGCGGTAATCGCTCAAAAGCGGCGCGTGGAGCTCGCCGTCCGCCTTTCTCGTGGCCGGATATCGCCCTTCCGCGCCATCCGTGAACATGCTCTGGCCCTCGGGGGTGCTCATCAGGTCGAACATCTCCAGCGCTATGGCCAGCTTCTCCTCGTTGCCCGGCTCTTCCAGCTTCTTGTTAATACCGTAGTACGAGCTGACCGCATACAGGTACCAGCCGTTATCTTCGCCCTCGCCTCTCGCAAGGAACGGAGCTTGGCCCAAATCGAAGTCGAAATCAGTGGTCTTCACGTTGTTGGCAACGCCGTAGATCATGGCCACGTCACCGTTCGCGAACATCTCCGCGGCGTCCGAATTCGACAGGGAAAGGTCGTCAGCCGAAATCAATCCGCTGTCGAGCCAAAGCCGATACTCGTCCATGAAAGGCCCGAACGTGCCCACCATGCTCGCTTCGCCCGCAAGATAATCCTGTTCCCAAGACGACCCCTGCGGCGTGTGCAGAAACTGCGCCGAAGCGATATTGGTCAGCTGCAGGAAGCGTTGACCCGTCAGCTCCATCGAGTACGCCATAAGCCGGATGCCCTCCGCCTTCGCCTGCTCGTTGAGGGCAATGAGTTCCTCGAGCGACTGAGGCGCCTCCCAGCCGTGCTCGGCGAAAAGGTCCTTGTTGTAGAAGAACCCTGCAAGCGTCAGGTAACCCGGCAGATAGTAGAGGCTGCCGTCGATGGTCATGCGATCGAGAACGCTGGGAAGGTACTCGCTGAAAAATCGTACGCCGCGAGATCCACCAGATTATGCTCCAAATCCTCGGTCAGATCCTGATTGCGCGTGTTGATCAGGATATCGGGGATATCGCGCTGCTCGAGCTCGGTGACGATCTGCGCGGAATAGTTGCTGTTCGAATACGTATCGAACTCGAAGCGCAGGTTGGGGTGGCGATTGGTCATCTCGTCCAACAGCTCCTGCGGCAGCTCCTTGGTCTGGCATTTCGATACCGTCAGCACTATCTCATCGTCGCGTCCGGACGCATTGCCCATAGCCTCGCCGGAACAGCCGACCAGTCCGATGCCGACCAGCGACCCCGCTAGCACGATCGACGCGAACGTCTTCGCCGCCTTACCGGCTCTCTTCAACGCTTTCACCGCGATCTCCGTTTCGCCTCATCGTATCGTCTAGTTTGAAATCCTGGAACTCATCGGCAGGCATTGGTTTTCCGAACACGTACCCCTGCACCACATTGCAGCCGACGCTCTCGAGGAAATCCACCTGTCCCATATCCTCGATCCCTTCGGCAACCGTTTCGATACGCATGTCGCGCGCTATGCCCACGATGCCGTTGACGATGCTCCTTGCCTTGTCCATGTCGGTATCTCCGCGGAAGAACCCCTGGTCAAGTTTGATGATATCCACTTCGAGACTACGCAACATGTTGAGGCTGGAGTAACTGCTCCCGAAATCGTCCATGGAGCAACGTGCGCCTAACGCGTGGATGCGCCGAATAACTTGGTTGATCTCGCCGGTGCGATCGAACACGACGGACTCGGTGAACTCGAATTCCAGGTAGCGAGCCGGAACCTGGTTCTCGGCGATATGGCGCTCGTAGCGCGCGAAGAAATCCGAAACGTCGAAGTTCGAGCGCGAGACGTTGACGGAAACGCAGAAAAGCGGCCTCCCCTCCCGCTCCCATCGCTTCAACAAAGCGCACACCTGGCAAAACATGTAGAAATCCAGCTCGGCGATAACGCCGTCGCGCTCGAAGAGCGGAACGAACTCGTTCGGGCAGAGCATACCTTCCGGAGAGATCCAGCGCACGAGCGCCTCGGCACCGACGATGCGGCGCTCGGGCAGCGCAACCTTCGGCTGCAAATACATATGAAACTCGCCGTTCGCAAGCGCATGGGGAAAGCGATCCTCGAGCTCCTTCTCTCGAAGGAAGCGCCGACGGAGGCGATCATCATAGAAGCCAACGCGTGCGCCGCTTGGAAGCATCCGCTTCTCCGCGCTCGCACGCGCCAAGTTAGCCGCATCGGTCACAAGCGTGAACTCTTGCTCGAGCGCATCGTCGTCCAATATGTAAGCGCCGAAGTCCATCGACACGAGCACTTGCTCGCCGACGCTCTCGGACGTGAGCCTGAACTCGTTTAGACGCTCCTTTGTCGACGCCTCGTCAGGCTCGCGCAACAGAATGACGAAATGGTCTGCGGAGACGCGCGCCGCGAACTCGCCTTCGCGCAGCTGCCGCTCTATCATGTCGTACGCCGACCTGAGCAGACGGTCTCCGCCCTCCTTGCCCTCGCGATCGTTGTACGACTTGAATTTGGCTATGTTGGCGTACACGAGCACCAAGTTACGCGGATCCGTTCGGACGACGTCGTAATAGCGCTCGCGAAACCGGCCGGCCGTGTCTCCGCCGGTAACAGGATCCACGTAGGCGATAGCCTCCAACCGTCGACGATTGCGATGCTGCACGATCACGATGAACAGCATGATCACGCCGAACACCAACGCCACCGTAACGCCCACCGCCACGGTCAGCAGATACAGGCTGTTCGTCCTCTGATCGACGTAATCGCTGGGAACGATGGACAGCAGATGCCAATCGCTCACGCCCACAGGCGTATAGCAGAAATACGAACTGACGCCGTTGTACTTCACAAGTACGACGCCTTGCTCCCCTTTTTTGAGCCCCGCCCGCAGAACGTGGACCGGCTCTTCGTCATCGGCGTTCTGGCTCTCCAAAGCCGACACGATATTGTACTCGCCGCTGATGGCCGTTTGATCCTCGGGACGCACCGCCACCGAACCGTCGTCCTTGACGATGCAGGCGTATCCTCTCCCTTCGAACGAATCGATGGACAGGAGCTGCAGCATCTCGTCCACCCCGTACACGCCCGCAAGCGCCTTCATGTGATGCCCATCGATGACCGCGTTCACGGGAATTGAAAACACGAGCACATCCTGGCCGTCCATGGTCTCGATACCCGAGATGGAACGTTTGCCTTCAAGCAACGTCTTGTTGAGATAGTCCTGCGACCTGGTGTAGCGCTGCGTGGTGTCGGCGAAGTACCACCCGCCGTCCTCGTCCACATAAGCAAGGCGGGACAGATTCCACCGATCCCTATCCTCGGCCATTTCTCCGTTCAGCTCGTCGAGCGTGGCGCCGTTCTCCACCAACGTCATCTGACCGCGTTCGATGGTTTCCATCGCCGAGAATATCTGAGAGGTGACCGTGCGCACGTTCTCGGTGATCTGGCTGGATATATCAGCCAAGTATCCGATGCTGTCTTTGCGGGTAAGATTGCGAACCGTGTCCGAGTACGCGTGGACGAGCAGCGCTCCCCCTATAACGGCGACGATGACCACGGAGGCAACGGCAGCCGCAAGCCCGATCATGCCTCTTTCGCCGCGCGCGTGCCTCATGACACCTCCAGCTGCCGGATACGCTTTTTCGAGGACATTATACTATTCGAAGGCCTGCCAGATGACGGCAGGCCTTCGCAATCGCTCCGTTACGCTCGGCGACGGTTGTTCTCGCTATTCGGCTGCGCGCTTGAACAGCACGTTGTTGGTTTCCAGCCAGCTTTCCACCGTGCCGGTGTCGAAGCCGTCGGCGGGGTCGATAATCAGCGCGTACATCTCCTCCTCGCGCAGCACGGCGTCCAGCGCATCGGTCAGCTGGATCTCGCCGCCCACGCCGGGCTCGACGTCGGCCAAAAGCTCCATCACGCGAGCGCTGAGGAGGTAGCGGCCGAACACGGCCAGGTTCGACGGCGCGTCCTCCAACGCCGGCTTCTCCACCAGCGCGTCGATCTTCCACACGTCGTCGGCCACGGCCGCGCCCGCGATGACGCCGAAGCGGCTGACCTGGTCGTCCGGCACCGGCATGACCGCGATGACGCTGGCGCCGCCGTGCGCGTCGGACACTTCCTGCATGCGCGGCAGCATCTTGTTGTCGGGCACCAGCACGTCGCCCAACAGCACGTAGAACGGCTCGTCGCCCGTCTTCTCGTGCGCACAGCGCACCGCATGCCCCAGGCCCAGCGCCTCGTCCTGGTACACGTAGCTCACGTTGTAGTCGCCCACGCGCTCCACTGCGTCGGCATACGCATCCTTCCCGCGGGCGCGCAACAGCTCCACAAGCTCCGGGTTCGGCGTGAAGTGATCCTCGATGGCCTTCTTCTCGCGGCTGTTGATGATGACCACCTCGTCGGCGTCCGACGCGAGGCCCTCCTCCACCACGTACTGGATGGCCGGTCGGTCGACTACCAGCAGCATTTCCTTCGGCTGCGCCTTCGTGGCGGGCAAGAAGCGCGTGCCGAGGCCGGCAGCGGGAATGAGAGCCTTCATGGGCATACCTTTCTCTGTAACGTGCGCGAAGCGCCGCAGAAGCGGCGCCTCGTCCATGGTGTTCGGTTATTGTAGCACGACGGGAAAACCCGTCGCCATCCTGCTACTTTGCCTGCAGTTCCGCGACGGCCTCTTCCAGAACCGCCATCTGCTTCTCGGCCTTCTTGTAGCTCAGCGTGATGACCAGCATGTACACCAGAATAGCCAACCACATGAGCACGTACGCTCCGATGATGAACGGCATCGACGGAACGATGGTGCTGTATATCTCTACGAGAACCGGATTCATAAGTTTCTCCTTTTATCAACAACGAACATCCCACAGGTCCAGCAAGGTCAGCGAGGGCTTCCGCAGTGCCCGAGATCGCCCCGCTCCGCCGTTCGCAGAACGGCGGACCCTCAGTCTTCCAACTGCTCCTTCAGCGCTTCGACACGCTCGGTCAGGCGAACCTGGCGGAAGCGGAAGCGGTACAGGGCGAACCCGATCAGCATGATGCCGACGAGGCAGAACATGAGCGTGATGCCCATATCGGCCGACATGCCGCCCTCGCGCACGACCACCGGGTGGATGCTGGAGGGAATCAGGCGCGTTACCATAAAGCAGATCGGCACGTCGATGAGGGCGATGATGCTGAGCACCGCCCCGTACGTCGCGCGACGCTCGGGCTCGTCGATGGCGTTGCGCAGGATGAAGTACGCGATGATGATGAGCATGAGGATGAGGTACGTCGTCAGGCGCGGATCCCACGTCCACCACACGCCCCATTCGAACCTCGTCCACAAGTCGCCCGTGATCATCGTGCACGCCACGAACAGCAGCGCGATCTCCATCGCGATCTTCGAGCAGGTGTCGAAGCGGCGGTTCTTCGTCATGAGGAAGCGCACCGCGTAATAGCCCGCGAACGCCAGCGCGATGAACGACGTGATAGCCACCGGCATATGGAAGTAGAAGATCTTCTGCGACAACAGCAGCACGCTGGTCACCATCTGGCCGCCGATCATCTCGACGCCGTTCACCGCAGCGCCGTTCACCGGCGAAGCCCACAGGAACGCCAGCAAAAAGCCGATCGTCGACAGCACGGCGCCCGCAACGAGCACCGTCGGCGCTATCCGGTCGGGCCATTGCCCCGCTTCCGGCAGCTTGAGCGCCTTTTTCGTTTTCTCAGTCATTACTCTCCTTCTGTCACGGGTCCAACCAAAGTCAGCGAGAAGGGTCCTGGTGCTGAAAATCGCCGTGTTGCGCGGCCGCGCGTACTTTCGCACGCAAGGGCAAGCGCAAAAGCGGCGAGTTTCGGCGCCAGGGCGCCTCGCAGCATCGAGCAGTTCCGTCGGCCGGCAGGCCGACGGAACATCAAGCGCTAATCACGAAATCGTACAGAACCCACGATGCGAGGATCATGATCACATCGTAGCCGCCCGCAAGCGCCAACGACGTCAGCATGATGTCCGCGTATCCTTCCGCGCCTACGATGACCGCCGTCGTCGCGGACACGCATGCGTACAGAAGCGGGAAGATCAGCGGGATGAACAGCACGGCCAGCATCACGTCCTTGCCGCGCGTGTTGATGGTGATGGTGGACAGCAGCGTGCCGATGCCCGCCACGCCGACGGTGCCCACGAGCAGCGGCACCACGAGCAACCAGAAGCTCTCGGACGGCGTGGTGGTGGTCAGGAAGAAGAAGTAGAACAGCGGCACGGCGATCGCCTCCACCACCAGCAAGAACAGCAGGTTCGACGTCGATTTCGCCAGGAACACCACCGAACGGTCCATCGGCACCAGCAGGATGCCCTCCATGCAGCCCTGCTCCTTCTCGTGCGCGAACGAGCGGTTCAGGCCCAAAAGCGACGTGAACACGATGAGCGCCCACAGAAGGCCGCCGCTCATCTGCAGCACGTCGGTGGTCTGCGAGGTCTGCGCCAGCGCCGCCCCGTACACGATGATCACCAAAAGCGCGTAGATGCCCATGGACGTGAGCATCTCCTTCGTGCGGAACTCCTGCTCCAAGTCCTTGCGCAGCAGCGTCTTGTACTGCTGGAAGGTCGAGGGCTTCTTTAGCTCGACCGCCATCTACGCCACCCCCATGCCAACCGTCGAGCGATACAGCGTCGAGAACTCGTCGAAATCGAACGCGTCCTTCTCGTCGAACGCCACCACCTTGCCCTTCGCCAGCACCAGCGCATGCGTGCACATGGCGAAGCCCTTCTGCAAGTCATGGCTGACCATGACGAACGTGCGGCCCTCGCGCTGCTGGTCGATCAGGTCGTCGAATATCTCCACCGCGTGCGGGTCGAGCCCCGAGTACGGCTCGTCCAGAAACACCACGTCGGGATCATGGATGAGCGCGCGGGCGATGGACAGGCGCTGCGTCATGCCGCGCGAGAACGTGCGCACCACGTCGAGGCGGCGGTGTTTCAGCTCCACCGCCTCCAGCAGCTCGAGGACGCGCGCCTCGGGGTCGACCACCCCGTAGAGGCGCGCGTAGATCATCAGATTCTGCTCGGCCGTCAAATCGGGGTAGAGCATCGAGTTGTGCGAGATGAGGCCTATGTGGTCGCGCGCCTTGTCCGGATCTTCCTTCAAGTCCACGCCCATGAGCGTGGCCGAGCCCGACGTGGCCCGCGACAGCGTGGACAGCACACGCAACAGCGTCGTCTTGCCCGCGCCGTTCGGACCGAAAATGGACAGGAACGCGCCCTGCGGCACCTCGATCGACACGTTGTCGACGGCCCGGCGGTTGCCGAACACTTTCGAGAGCTTCTTGGTCTTGATCGCAGGTTCCACAACGGCCTCCATGGCGCTTTACGCCTCGACTTTCTCAGGTTCGGGCTTCTCGGCGGTCTCGACCTCGGCCTCCGCATCCGCGTCGGCAGGCGCCGCGGTGCCGTCGGCCAGCTTGCGCTTCGCGCCACGGCGACCGACGGTGGCTATCAGCACGCCAGCCATCAGCAGGCCGAAGCCGATCCACACTTCCAGGATCAGCGGATTCACGCGCACGTCCATCGAGAAGTCACCGTCGGAGTTCACGCCGCGGTACACGACGAACAGATCCTCGGTCGGGAACGTGATGACGCTGGCCACCAGTTTCTGCTGCTGCGTGGACTGGACGAACTGCACCGTCGGATCAACGGCCCCGACGAACTCGCCGTTCTTGTACACGTCGAAGTACACGGTGTAGAGGATGTCATCGTCGTTCGGCTGCGGAGCGATATTATTGCCGGTGTAACGCAGCTCGAAGTCTTGGATGACGAAAGGCTCGGAAGCCGAGTCGGTTTCCTCATCGTACTTCACATAGCCCGTCTTCTCGGTCACGTACATCGAGGAGCCGATGAGGCCCACGAGGATCACGGCCATGCCCAGGTGGGCGACGAAGCCGCCGAACGTGGACGCGCGGTTCACCAGCATGCCCCAAGCGGACGCCAGCACGTTGCCTTGGTGCCCCTTCTGGTAGCCGCGGATGGCGCGGCCCAGCATGAACAGCGAATTGAAGAACAGCAGGCTGGCCACCAGCAAGCCCACCACGGCCACGCCGTTGTAGTACCACGACGGGCCCTGCTCCAAGAGGCCGTCGGCCTCGGTGCCGCCCGCCGCCAGGATGGCGTCGTAGCTGGGCAGCAGGTAGGTGACGAAGTAGAACATGAGCACGGCGAACAGCACGACGGCGCAGATACCCGGGATGCGGGCGCGCTTCCAGAACTGCTTGCCTTCGGTGCGGCCCCACGACAGCAGCGGGCACACGGCCAGGATGGCCAGGTAGATCACGCCGAGCGGACGGGCGATGGCGTTGTACGTGCCGGCCGACACCGTCTGGCCGCCGAACGGCACCGGGATGCCGAACAGGTGCGCGGGCAACGCGGAGGACACGGTCATGTACGTCAGCAGCACGGCGAACACCACCATGATGACGTTGTTGAAGTAGTAGGCGGCGTCCTTCGACAGCATGTTCTCCACGTCGTCGGCGCCCGAGGAGGCCGGGCCGAAGCTCTTCCACCGCACGATAAGGCCCACGATGCCGGCCAGGATGGACGCACCGATGAGCGCGCCGAACAGCGCGAGCGACACGGGATCGCCCTCGAAGGCGTGCACCGACTGCACGAGACCCGAACGGGAGATGAACGTGCCCACGATGACGAACGCGAAGGTCAGGCACGCGCACATGACCGACCAGCGCTTGAACGCGCCGCGCTGGCGGTACACGGTGAAGCTGTGGATGAGCGCGACGCCCACGATCCACGACAGCAAGCTGGCGTTCTCGACGGGGTCCCAACCCCAGTAGCCGCCCCAGCCGAGCACGACGTACGCCCAGATGGCGCCAAGGCCGATGCCCACGCCCAGGAAGAACCAGGAGAACAGCGTGTAGCGCTGCGAGCGCACGACCCACTCCTTGGAGGAATCGTTCACGATGATGGCCGCGATGGCGTACGCGAACGGGATGGTGAGGCCCGCATAGCCCACGAACAAGGTAGGCGGGTGGATGGCCATGGCCCAGTGCTCCAGCAGCGTGTTCATGCCCAGCACCGAGGCGCTGGCCGTCAGGTTGCCCGAGCCGTCGAAGTACTTGGCGGGCGTGGCCGCGAACGGCATGTTGCTTTCAGAGAACAGGATCACGCCCACGAACGCCGCCAGCACCAGCTGCGACACGAGCAGCGCCATAGAATCCAGCTTCCTGCCCTGCCTCATATTGCGAACGGCCACCACCGAGTTGAAGATGGCGATGAGCCAACCCCAGAACAACAGCGAGCCTTCGCGGCCTGCCCACAGACCCGACAGCTTGTAGAGCCAGGCGATGTCGCTGGACGAGTCGCTGCGATAGCGCAGCACGTACTCGATGCTGGTATCGCCGGTCATGAAGCAGTACACCAGCACGCCGCAGCACACGGTCAGAGCCGCCAGCGTCACCAGCACGGCCACATGCCCGCCCCACGTCAGCGTCTCGCCTGCACCGCCCGACTTCTTGCGGGACAACAGGGCTCCCGCGACCAGGCACACGATGGACACCGCTACGCCGGCGAATGCGACGAGCACTCCTATCAAACCTATAGTTGGCATGTACTATCCTTTCGGGGCGGCTATGCGACCGCCCTTCGTTTGTAGAAACCGGTCTAGCCTTCGAGGGCCACTTCGGTTGCGGAGAACTTGCCCTGCGCGTTCATGGATCCGGTCAGGACGAGCGAAGAGCCGTCCTTCACTTCCTCCGAGATCGCGTCGTTGAACTCGACGGCAAGCTCTTCGCCGTTCTCGGGATCGACGAGCACGAACCGGTCGCCCTCGCCCGCCGCCTTCAGCGTGCCGTCCTTCACCGCGCCGGCCACCTTCACCGGCTTGTCGACGACCTCGTCGCCGTATCCCGTCAACTGGGAAACCGTCAACGCGTTCGTGGCGTTCTCGTACTTGGACGGGCACTTCGTGACCAGCTCGCTGGCGTTGAGCACGCCGTCTTCGCCGACCTTGCCCGTGCAGATGGCCGTCACGTCGTTGCCGAACGTGGCGGAAACGCCGCCCTCGAAGCGCACGCGGAGCTGCTGGGTGATGTCCCCGTTCGGATCGTAGATGTCGAACGTCAGCACGTTGCCTTCGGTTGCGAATGAATTCTCGACGACGTTGCCGCTCACCTGGATCTTCTGATCCGCATAGCTCCCCGTCGCAGCCTCTGCCACCGACACGGTCTTCGCCGAGCTCGTACCGCCGACTACAGCTAGGATAACCACCAGCACAATGACGATGATGCCGGTCACCACTACCATGCGACGCTTCGTTTTCGCGTTCACGCTCGCCTCCTCAATTGCCTCTCTCCAACCGTCATTTTCACGTACCTCAAAGTTCCGAGGAGCGCAATGGCGCCGAATTCAAAGATTTACCATGCGCGGCGCCTCGGCGTGGAAGCCTCCTGCATATCTCGCATTCGCAGGGCCACCATTTCGTTCCTCGGACCTTTGACAAAAGGAGCCCGTCCAAGCGTACGATGGCGCTTCGGCGGGCTCCCTCTTGCTTATTCGGTTCTTTGCTCGCGAACGAGCGGTGGTGCTGTCAGTGGCTTACGCCGCAGTCGAAAGCTTGTTGGCCTCGGCAACCGTCAGCCAGCCCTCGGGCACTTCGGCCTCGCTGTGGCACTGCGTGCAGTACATCACAGAAGCGCGGTGCGCCTTGTGGCACT
>ERZ773103.2594-NODE-2594-length-16417-cov-10.106405_pt1 | contig 16417 bp, 9 predicted proteins | sample MGYA00511118_ERZ773103 | MGnify/ENA primary metagenome ERZ773103 (study PRJEB29015, sample SAMEA2737821) | human gut metagenome | biome: human gut; feature: human-associated habitat; material: faeces | place: China | collected 2012 ... | reverse complement strand
GACAGAGAAGTTATGGCATTCTGCCAGAGCTTTATGACAGAACTTTGCAAATATATTGGAGCAGACACAGATGTTCCTGCCGGAGATATCGGAACAGGAGCAAGAGAGATCGGTTACATGTTCGGACAGTACAAGAGAATCCGCGGACTGTATGAAGGTGTTCTTACAGGTAAGGGATTAAGCTATGGCGGATCTTTAGCAAGAACAGAAGCTACAGGATATGGTCTTCTTTATTTAACAGAAGAACTTCTGAAGATTAACGGAAAAGACTTAAAGGGAATGACAGCAGCAGTATCCGGATCCGGTAACGTAGCAATCTACGCAACAGAGAAAGCACAGCAGCTCGGAGCAAAAGTTGTAACAGTCAGCGATTCTACAGGATGGGTATACGATCCGGAAGGAATCGATGTAGCTGCATTAAAAGAGATCAAAGAAGTAAACCGTGCAAGACTGACAGAGTACAAGAAATATCGTCCGAACTCAGAATATCATGAAGGACGCGGCGTATGGTCAGTAAAAGTTGACCTGGCTCTTCCTTGCGCAACACAGAACGAATTACATCTGGAAGATGCAAAACAGTTAGTAGCTAACGGATGCGTAGCTGTATGCGAAGGTGCGAACATGCCTACTACATACGAAGCAACACAGTATCTGCAGGAGAACGGAGTGATCTTCGCACCTGGTAAAGCTGCCAACGCCGGTGGAGTTGCAACATCTGCACTGGAGATGTCACAGAACAGCGAGAGATTAAGCTGGACATTCGAAGAAGTAGATGCCAAATTAAAAGACATCATGGTAAATATCTGCCATAACATGGACGAAGCTGCAAAACGTTACGGAATGGAAGGTAACTATGTAGCAGGCGCTAACATCGCAGGATTCGAGAAGGTTGTCGATGCTATGACCGCTCAGGGAATCGTGTAAGATAATAAAAAAGAATATATATTAGAAATAACGTCCCGTACATGACCGGAAGGCTGTGTGCGGGATTTTTCTGTTTCTATTTCAGCCGGAATCGTGTACAATAAAAGCATGCAAGCGGTATGATCACGAGGGGGAAGAGAAGCGCATGCTACAAGTATACTTAAACCTGCTTGATACGCAGGAAGACAAAGAAAAATTCGAACAATTATATGCTCTGTACAAGGACAAGATGTACAAAGTTGCATATCAGATCCTGCGCAACAGACACGACGCAGAAGACGCAGTACACGACAGCGTTATTGCTATCATAGATAATTTAGAAAAAATTAAGAAAATAAACTGTCACGAAACATGGAGTTACATTGTTACTATAGTTAAGAGCAGAGCATTTAATATCTATCAAAGAAAACACAAACGTTCTGAGCGGGAAGCTAAGGAGCAGGACTACAGGAACCATCCATGTGAACAGCAGGAAAGTCCGGAAGACGCATATCTTTATAAAGATGTAACGACCATATTGCAGAAGTTGATTCTGGAACTGCCATATCCAAAGCGGCAGATCCTTTATTTACATTACTATATGGATATGACGTTCGTTGAGATTGCAAAGATCGTGGAGTTGTCCGAAGAAAATGTGCGCCAAATCGCTGCCCGTTCCAGACAAAAACTGGAAAAACAATTGCGCGAAAGGGGAATCACAGATGGAAATGAACAGAATCAGTGACGAACTGTTACGAGAAGCAGTAAAGCAGGCATGCGAGCGGGAAGGCACTTATTACGAAGAATTTACAAAAGATGCGAAGCATCATTTCTCGATCCGTCATCAGATACGCATGCGACGATTATACAGGAAGATGAAGAGAAAAAAGGCAGAAGAACCTGTGGACAGATATAGGGTATATACATATCCAATAACGGAAACGGATGATCGGAGGCAATTCGTATCAACACGCGTGCCACGTCTTCGCCCGAGGTTATTTTTGATAGTCGTTCTTCTGATGGTCGGTATGAGTATGACAGTATTTGCAATAGAGCCGATTCGTGAAGGTATCTACCAGTTGATTGAAAGATGCTTTTCGGATCATACAGACATCAGCTTTGAGAAAGTGCAAAGCGAGATCAAGGGACAGGAAGAAGAAATCAAAGAATTTAAGCCACAGAAGCTGGAGTATGTGCCGGAGGGGTATGTGTTGGAAACGGAATATGAAGATGAGATATTTCTTTCGTACTCATCAAGTTATATTTGCAAGAATAAACCGGCGCTATCATATTCACAGACTGGAGTGAAGTATTTTGATTATAGTATTTCTTCAAATGGAAAAGCAATGAAGAAAGTTGAAGTGAAAAAGAAACAGAAACAGGGTTACTGGATTACGGATCAAAATAACTGGAATTCTTTATTGTATATCAGTCAAGGTTACGTTTATTACTTGTCTGGATATCAAAAAATTGATGAGTTGATTGATATTTTAGAAAAAAATAAAAAAATTAAATAAAAAGTGTCACGAAGTACCTCTTTCGATTGTTACTTATAGTAAAAGAAGAAAGGAGGTACTTTTTTATGTACCGAAGAATGAAAATGTTACTTGGAGGATTAATTTTGAGCACGGGATTGTTGGTGGCTACACCAGTATCTTATGCAGCAGAAACGCAAGTAAATGGAGAGGAGGATATAGAACTTGCGTATGTAAATATTGGGGCATTAAGTGTTACTTTAAATATTAGTAACGGAAAAGCAGTATGTTGCACGAAAGTACATAAACAGAAAGGATCTACAATTAATGTTAGCATGTATTTACAAAAATATACTGATGGTAGTTGGCGGAAAGTTAAAGGATGGACAGGAAGTTCATCAGCAACAAATTATGAATTAAGAAAATCCTATGATATTCAAAAAGGAAAATATCGTGTATTATCAACGATAAAAATAGGATCAGAGTCAGATACCAAAACAAGTAAATCAGTTACGAATTAGGAGTATGCATATGAGAAAACGAGAAAAGAAGAAAGAAAAATACCATAATAATTGGAAACGAATCACAGCAACGACATTAATTGTAGCGCTGTCTGTCACCTCCGTGTCACTGGAATCACTGGCTGCTGAACCGGCACAGACAGCAGAGAATCCGTCACAGACCGAAGCAGCTTCCGGTGCGGATGACAGTGTAGAACGCCCAAAAGAATTAAAAGGTGTGACAGAAGAGGATGCTGTGAAGAAAGAGAATACCGAGACTTCCACCACATTTCAGATCGGGAATGGTAAGAAAGTATCCGTATTCTATCAGGAACCGGTGCGGTATAAAGATGAGTCGGGGAAGCTCATTGATTATGATCCGTCACTGGTAAAAGTGGACAGTGCGAAGAGTGAGAACAAGGAAAGTTTGAAAGGCTATGCATACGAGAACGAAGAAGGGGATGCCAAACAGTACTTTCCGGAGAAGCTGTCGGATACGACGCCACTTTTGATGGAAAAGGACGGTTACAGTGTTGCGCTCAGTCCGGACATGAAAAGTAAGGCTGTTGAAGTAGAGAAGGAGGACTTCACGAACGGATATGAAGAAACAGAAGAAGTCCTACTGACAGCAGCTTATGATACTTCAGATCCGGTCACTTATGCGTACACTTCCGGGGAGTCCGGGATCAAGGAAGAGATCCGGCTTGCAGAGTGTCCGAAAGAAAATACGTTTTCTTATACGCTGAAATTAAAAGGATTGAAGCTTAGAAAAAATCCAGTGGATGAAGGGCTGACTCTCTATGATAAGGAAAGTGATGAGATCGTAGGTTCGGTTGGTGCTCCGAACATGAACGATGCCAGTGGGAAGGCATACAGCGAAGAATTGACGACCAAAGTAGAGGAAGCAGGGAAAGACACCTATTGTGTAACAGTGACCGCAGACTGGTCTTATCTGAAAGACAAAGACCGTCAGTATCCGGTCGTGATCGATCCGACGATCAAGTGGACAGGCAACACGGATCTTGGGGACGTGTATATCTTAAGCGGTTCTACTTATAAAGATTACAACTTTTACACCAGCGGTGTAACGGTGATGAATGCAGGAAAGGCATCCAAAGGAATCTACCGGACTTATCTTGCTTTCAAGGATATGAAATCCAAGATCAAAGGCAACTATGTAGACAGTGCTATCCTGACGATGTATGAGACCGGGAACAGTACGAAAGGACAGACGGTACAGGCATACCGGGTAAAAGAAGCGTGGGAGCGCTCCAAAGTAACCTGGAACAACCGTCCGGGATACAATACTTTATACAGTACTGTGAAGACAACCGGAAAAGCAAAGACTGCCAGAACATTAGATCTGACTTCTTTTGCCAGAGGGCTTGCCAATGATTCCATTGTCAACTATGGCGTAATGTTAAAAGGTGCGGATGAGACCGGAAAGTATGCGGAGTTTGTAGGTTCCAGAAACAGCACGACCAGCTTGCGCCCGAAATTGGTTGTTACTTATTATGATAAACCGACCAAGGCAACTTCCGTATCCGTAACACCGTCTTATGTAAAACCGGGAACAGCGATCAAAGCAAACTGGGCAGGGATCACGTCCAAAGGATTATCCTATGTCCAGTACAAGATTGTAACATTGAATCCAACAACTCTGGAAGATGTCAGTGAATTAGTTCCGTATTCTTCCAGTACCAAACTGGGAACCAGCGGAAGCGGCTCGGCAACGATCGCAGCGAGTACCGGCTGGAAAGAAGGCAGTTATAAGATCGGTATCCGTGGTGTAGACAAAGGAAACCTTGCAGGACCTGGAGCAGGTGCAAGATTTGTGATCGATGGAACGGCGCCGACAATGAATAAAATAGTACTGACACCGGCGACAACAAAAGAAGAACCGACTGATGTGCAGAATCCGACGATCCAGTGGTCAGGTGTATCTGATGCAAACCTCAAACAGATGGAATATAAGATCGACGATGGCGCATGGAAGAAGCTGGGAACCGGAACCAGTGGAAGTGTGGAACTTCCGGCAGGCACGATCACCGGAAATGGACAGCATAAGATCGCTGTCCGTGCAGTGGACAAAGCAGGCAATGTCAAAGAAGAAGTGCTGGATTATTATTACAAAGATAATACTGTCGGATTTGACGGTTATCTTCCAAAAGACGGAACCCTCACCCTGCGGAAAGACTATGGCAAGAACCTGATCTCCTGGGAGACCGATAAAGTGTTAAATGACACGGTGTATTACCGGGTCTACAGAGGAACAGAGAAAGACTTCACACCGAGTGAAGAAAACATGGCCTGTAAGAAAGTGTTCAAAGGTTACTGGATCGATCTGGAAAGTGCAAAGGATGAGAAATGGTATTATAAAGTAGAAGCTGTCCGTGCAGATTCCTCCGGTGAGATCGAAGAGCAGGAACTGATTGATACGGTATTAAGCGGAACCGGAACCGCACCGGAAGAGTTTGAGAAACATACCGGAAGCCAGGACTATCTGGGATACCAGAGTTTCCAGACACCGACCGGAAACGGAACCGTGGAAGACCAGAGCGGAAATCTTACTTACAGTCAGGAAGATGCAACACTTCCGGCAAGTCAGTTGACATTTGAGATGGCGAGAACTTATAACAGCCAGTCGCTTCTTACTGGAATGTTAGGAACCGGATGGAGCGATACCCTGCATAAAGAACTGATCAAAGGTGAAGATGGCACGATGTACTATCTGGACAGTGACGGAAGCATCTATCATTTTAAGAAGAGTGGGGACACTTATGTTTGTAAAGAAACGAAAGATCTGACACTGAATGATGGAAGTGAAGCCATTACAAATACTGCAAAAAGCAGAGCTTCTGTGAAAAATGGATCTATTTCTGTGAAAAAGAAAACGGCTGTATGTAGCACAGAAATGGGAAAAATGAAATATACATATAAGAATCAGATGGAATCTAAGAATAAGAGCAAGATAAAAGGAAGAACAGTAAAAGTACAGAGCAGTAATGATTCGGCTGAAGAAGAATCAGAAGAAGATGAGGATGATTCAGACGACACGGTACAAAGGACACATGCTTATACAATAAAAGATAAGCAGGGAATCTTATATCGTTTTAATAAGGAAGGACAGTTGGTATCTGCATTAGATCCAAATGGTACATTCCTTTTATATGATTATTTGCCAGATGGAAGACTGGAACGTGTTTCAACAGAAGTAAAAACAGTAATTGAATTAAAATATCAGAAAGATTCGGGATTGTTGAAAGAGATTGCGCTTCCAGATGCAACAAAACTTTGTTATACTTACGATAATGGAAGATTAACAGAAATGAGCCATTGCGGTAAGGATGGTAAAACATTGGTTTCTTATGCTTATGACTATGACAGCGATCACTTGAACAGTGTAACAGATGGAAAGGGACAAAAGTATACGATCACTTATAATGGCGAAAAAGTATCCGCAGTGACTTACCCGAACGGAGAGAAAGAAAACTGGGGATACGCAGGTGGAAAAACAACTGTTACAAAGAAAACTTCTGACGGGATAGAAGTCCGCACAAATAGCCGGGAGTATGACACAAAGAGCGGAAAAGTAACAAAAGAAACAGAAGCGGATGGAAGTGTAACAACTTATGCTTATGAATATGAGGAAAATCCATATCTGGTTACAAAAACGACAAAAACGGTTGGTTATGAAAGTTTGACCAATGGAAAAGTAGAGTGGAAAACGAAAGAAAAAGTAAGTGAAACAGTTTATGATGAGCAGGAAAATGAAAAGACGGAAACAGATGAAGATGGAACCGTAACAACGTATACTTATGGTGATACAACGAGTGAGTGGACTGTGGATCAGCCATCAGAAATAAAAGAGGAAAAAAGAGATACTCTTATTAGTGATGAAAAATATGAATATAATGAAAATGGTGAGTCTGTAAAAGAGGAAGAAGTTACAGATACAGAGAATAAGACAGTTACAGAAAATGCTTATGATGATTCTGGAAATGAAATTGAAACGAAAACAACAGAAGCGGGAATTGAAACTTCTAAGACTACATCTTCTTATGATGCATATGGAAATACGAAAGAATCTTCAACAACCAGTGGAGATGTTGTAACTAAAGAAGAGAATAGTTATGATGTCATGGGGCGTGTGACAAAGAAGAACGATCCGGATACCGGAGAAGTAACGGAATATACTTATGATGAACTGGGAAGACAGATCAAATCTGTCAGCACTTTGAATGGAAAGAACCAGACGACAACATCCGCTTATGATGCCAACGGAACGGTTGTTTCCGAGACAGGAACCGACGGAGTAAAGACGGATTATGTATACGATTCCCTGAACCGTGTTGTAAAGAAAACCGTTACGAAAGGTACATCCCTTACTTACACCACAGCTTATTCTTATGGTGATGTTACCGTACAGGATGGCAGGGGAACAAGAACTATTAAATATGCATCCATCCAAAAGAAAAGCTATCCGAGTGGAACAACAGCATCCGAGACATATACGGATGCTTCCGGCAATGTCGTAAGAGAGAAAGTAAATGGACTGTATACCGATTACACTTATGATGCCTCCGGCAATCAGGTCGTTGCATATGAGAACGGAACCGGTGCGGACGCAGCAGAAGGAAAAGTGACACTGGCACTCTTCGATGAAGAAGGCAGAAACTTTGCAACGATCGTGAATCCGGGTGTATCCGGGGAAATCTATCAGGTCAGTGATGACAGTCTGGTTACCAAGCAGTCTTACGATGCAAAAGGAAATGTTACAAAAGAAACCGATGCTATGGGAACTGTAACCGCATATACCTATGATGATTCTGAACGTGTGACAGAAGTGATGCAGAACGCAGGTAAAGATGGCGCTGTTGTAACAAAAGCATCCTATGAAGCTGATACAGAGAACCAGAAGAATAAGACAACCGTTACCGATGCAGGTGGAAGAAAGAGTATCGAAGTCACGGATGCGGCAGGTCTCATAAAGAGCAGTCAGGATCAGGGCGAGAAGGAAGACGAAAGCATTGCAACTGCTTATAATTATGACAGCCGTGGAAACCAGACAAAGGTTACTTATGAAAATGGAGACTACCGGGAAGATACTTACGATGCAAGGAATCTGAAGACGGTATCGAAATACTATCAGGCAGACGGAACCCAGACGTTGCAGACAAACTATCAGTATGATGACCAGTACCGTCTTACGAAGATGACGGATGCGAAGAAGTCCGGCAGTGAAATGAAAGCATACCGCTATACTTATACCGGTTATGACGGATTTGGAAGAACTGCATGGACAGCAGAAGTCTCACAGGAAACAGAGCCGACGGATGCACAGATCGCAAAACACAAGATCTCTTACAGCTATGATACGGAAGATAAGATCACGGAAGTTGCTTATGCGCTGGCAGAAGACGGAAGAGTGGAAAGCCTGCACTATGCGTATGACAAGAACCAGTATCTGATCGCTATCAAAGCAAAGATCAAAGGCAGTGACGAGGAAAAACTGATCCGCAAATACCGCTATAACGAACGAGGAAAACTGTTTACGATCGTTGACTTTACTGATTATAGAGATAAGAACGAAAGCTATGTGGCAAGGTTCTATGAGTATGATGCATTGGACCGTGTATCTTCTATGACCTATAAGAGTGGAACGACTGTTCTGGAAGCCTATACTTATTCTTACGATAAGAATAACAACATCGTGAAGAAGACTGAGAAGAACAGTACCGCAAAGGAAGAAAAAGATCATACGGATCAGACAACGGAATACACATACAATGCACTGGGACGGCTGACAAAGAGTGTTGTGACTGACCATAAGAAGAATGAGGAGAAGACCACTACGACTTACAGTTACGATTCCGCAGGAAACCGCACAAAGAAAGTCAAAGGTGAAGAGGAGACAGCGTACACCTACAATGGTCTGAACCAGCTCTTAAGGGCAAAAACAACGAAAGGCGATACCGTAAAGAATGACATTTCTTATGAGTATGACGTCAATGGAAACCAGATCAAAGAGACCGATAAGGAGACGGGAGACAGCGTAGAGAATACTTATGATGTAGAAAACCGCTTAAGTACTGCAACTGTAACGAAGAAGAGCGGTACATCCGGCAACGAGACGGTCAGCCTGACACAGGAAAACCTGTACAATGGAGACGGACAGCGCACCCAGAAGAAAGAAGCCGAAGAAGTGACGAACTACTTCTACGAAGATGGCATGGTATCCTACACAACCGGAGTAGATACCGGAGAGAAGTTGATCCAGAACCTGTCCGGATTAGAAGATAATGTGATCTATGCAGAACAGAAAGTAACCGGAAAAGATGGCTCAACATCCGCTTACCAGGACTTCCTGTATACGAAAGATATCCAAGGCAGCACCACTAGCATCCTGAACAAGGAGACAAAAGGCGAACCTTCCTACGAGTATGATGACTTTGGCGAGACCAGTATCCACGGAAACAGTGCTTTAAAGAATGAAATCTGCTACACAGGCGGCATCTATGATGAAAGCACCGGACTCTATTACCTGAACGCAAGATACTATGATCCGGAGAACGGAAGATTCCTGACAGAAGATACCTACCGGGGCGAGGTGAATGAGCCAGATACATTACATCTGTATGCATACTGCAAGAATAATCCGATTAACTATGTAGATCCGAGTGGACATTTAGCTATAGAAGTCGCAGTTGCTTATATGGCTGGAACGTATCTCATAGCCTGGGGAGCGTATTATATATTTACAAATTCATATAGGTGGAATGGGAAGACATATTATAAGTATACTCTTTCTAAACCGAAGCTTCCTAAAATAAAAATACATCGGAGTAAACCTGCAAAGAGAAAAAAAGCGTCTGCAAAACCGAGAAGTGAATATAGGATCGGAAAAAGAATTCAGTGTAGAAGTAGAAAAGAAGCAAGGGAAAAAGCTAAAAGGGCTGGAAAAGGTAAGGAGCCAATTCATCATTATGGTAAAAGACCGCATTTTCATCCGAATGTTAAATATTCAGACAAGCTGGGGCATCCATCACCACATGATCATTATTACTATTAGAAAATACATAATAAAAAACAAATATATAAAGGATACTAAAATGAAAAAAATATGGAATAGTCTTCTAATAAGAAGCATTAAGCTGAATTGCAAAAGACTTATGTTGCGAACAATACATATGGGAGCAGATATTGATTGGTTAGACAAAAATGGAATGGCACCTGTAGAATATGCCTGCATATATGAAAATTATGATCTGTTAAAGATATTGGTAAATGCAGGATGTGAAATTAACTGGAAAGATCATAATAGTTTGTGTTTATATTTGGCTGCTAGAAATGAATATAAATTGTTATGGGCACTTATTCAAAGAGGCTTAGATATTAATGCAGATACATATAGGGGATCAACGGCACTATATTGGGCAGTTCAGGAAAATAGTTTCGAAAGTGTGGAAGTACTTATGAAAGCAGGTGCTAAAGTTAATATGTTGGATGCTGAGGGACTGTCGCCATTGTATTGTGCTTGTGGTGACGGAAATAATAAAGTTGTGCGTTTACTTTTGAAATATCATGCAGATGTAAATTTGGAGAAAGAAACATCCGTTTTAATGATTGCATGTTGTTTTGGGCATTATAGTACAGCGCAGATTTTGCTGGAAAATGGCGCTAATGTGAACTTTTGTGATGAAGATGGAAGAAATGTATTATTTCATTCGAGAGCAAGAAGAGATAGTGCTCCAAAAACATATTTGAAAATCGAAGAATTATTGTACAGCTATGGCGCAGATGATTCCGTCAAGGACTATCGAGGAATAAGTGCAAAAGATATGGAGGATTCTAAGATTCGGAAGATGATATGGAATGAATTAGTCGGGGAGTAATGAATCAGTTTTTGATAATTAAAAAGGACGTATAAGCAAAAGTGACAGCAGGGCAATTTCTGAATATATGAAACAGAATTTCTCTGCTGTTTCTAAAAAACTTGAAATTATATGTCACAAAAGGAAGCTTTGGGTTGTTACTATATATGTAAGATAAATTATTCAGGATGTGGTTAGATGAAAAAGAATAATAAATTTCATTTCGTCATAAAGTCATTTCACTGGAACCCGGATATCCGGGAGAAAGTGACAGAAGAATTATGTTCATATGAAGAACGATGGGCGGAAAGAATTTTACGCAGAATGACATATGATTTAAACTGGATCGTTAAGATCAATGCAGTAGAATCATTAGGCACAGGACAGGAGTTAAAATCCCTAAGACGATTAAAAAAACTTACAAATAGTAAGGATGAATTAATACGCACGTATGCATATGTTTCTTTAATTGACGTTGTTATGAACAGGGCGTATGATTCGGAAATAGAAGGAATGCTTTATTGGTTGAAAAGAAGATACCGACGCGAGAACAGTGAACTTATGAAACTTTTCGTTGTGCCAGCCCTGTATGGATATGGCTATGAAGAAGCATTTATCGAGTTTCAAAAATTAGTTAATAGAAATTTGAAAATGGAAAATATTTTAAGAAAGATGACATATGACAGAGAGTGGGATGTAGCACTTGCAGCTATTATGGCATTATCAGGCGGTACAAGCGATAAAACATTGAGGCGGCTGAAAAAATTAACAACAGAATACGACGAAGTGACGCGTGCCAAAGCATATATATCACTTCTTCATGTTGTCATGAATCGGAATCGGTGTGTTGAAAAAGAAAAGGCGCTGAAATGGATACGCAGGAAATATAGGCAGGAAGATAAGGAGTATGTGAAGTTTTATCTTGCAGCAGAATTATATAACTATGGATTTTGCGAATATTTTACAGAAGTCCAAAAGCTGATTGATAAAAATTTGAAATCGGAAATTCTGAAAAAAACAGACCACACATGGACAATGATTTATGTATTAGAGCAGATAGAGAACAAAGAAAATGCGGATAAGATAAAGGCAGAATTATTGAAGATCGAACCGTACATGAATCTGGTTCAGAAGTATTACGTGGAGAAGGAATGGGCATAGGAAAAGAGGTGAATCTATGCTATATGAATTATCATTTAATTATTGGGATGAAGATCCGGCGAATGATGATGAGATAATCCTGGCGGTATATTCATCCGAAGAGCAGTTAAATAAAGGATTGGAGAAATTCAAAAAGCAACCAAGATTTGCAGGAAAAGAAGATAGCTTTTGGGTTAGTGAAAGAAAGATCAATGAAGAAAATGATTTCTGGGAAGAAGGCTTTATAAGTGTGTACGAAAAGCCCTATGAAATAACTGTAGAAAAGGAGTTTATATTGCAACAGACACATACAACGTATGAGTTTGCTCTGTATGGTACAAATGTATGGGGAAATCCATTATTTATGGATGAAGTACATGACTATGAAGATTATCCACAATGTTTTGTTTATCAAAACCGGAAGAAGAACCGATTCTATTGCTTTGATAAAGAACAGAGGAAAATTACTTTTGAAACAAAGCTGGAAGCGGAAATGAAAAATTATTTGCAGGAAACATACGGAATTTCGGATATGAATTTAAAAGCGATAAGGCTTAACGAGATGGAGTGATGATTTATGTATGTATATCAGTTGACACATGTGAGAGGTGTAGAGATTAAAGTGATAGGTTACTTCGGAAGCTGGAAGAAAGCGCGGCAGGTGATGAAGAAATATCGTTCACAGGTACAAGGATTTAAAGACTATCCGCGGTGTTTCAAGATTAAGAAACTACGAGTCAATCAGGATGATTTTTATTATGGATAAGAAGAATTATGTTCAGATGAAGAACGATGGACGGAAAAATTTCACACAGAATGCCATACGGTTTAAACTGGATTGTTGAGATCAATGCAAGGGGATTTTAATGGAATAAAAATCCCCTTGCCAGATTAATCGTTGGCTGATAATGTAAAACCACGCAAAATCTCAAACGGCGCAGGTCCGACATCCAATACCGCTTTATGAAAACGTTGCTGCGAGAAGTGAGAATCCCATTTCTCGACGGCAGCTTTTTTTAATTCCAGAAATTCCAGAAAACCGACATAGTATTTCAGATAATTCGCCGGATCGGAAATGATGAGATCATAAATTTCCCGGATGGAATCGGTGTCGGTAATGCCGTGGCTCCGGAAAAATGTTGTTGTCTCCGAAAGCCCCCATCCTTCATGGTGGATACCGATGTCGGCAAGGCTGTAGAGACCTAAAATGAGAGAAGTATTTTTTTGCGCCATAGCTGCATACGTTTTATCGACAGGCGCATAGTAGTAGCTCAGCATTTCGCAGTAGGTCGCCCAGCCTTCGGTGTAGCCGCCGAAGCTGAAAATTGTGCGGATAGGATCTGGTTTTCTGGCGGTAAAATAAGTCGTCTGGTAGAGATGACCGGGATAGCCTTCATGCGCCAGCGTGGTGTAAAGGGACAGGTCATCCGGCAGATGCCCGCGGTTCAGATAAATTGTATTATTTTTTGTATCGTCAATGGCAGGAATCATATAAAAAGCCGGGCTTAAATATTCCTCCATTTCTTTATCTACATATTTGATCGTAATCTCGGTTTTGGCTGCTTTCGGAAAATCCTTTTTAATTTTCTGCTGCAAAGAAGCGAGAATGGAGTGCGGGTTGGTGTCGGAAAGTTTTGTCCCCTGAGTTTTGTAGAGATCGGAAGACAGGGATGAATTGGAAATATAATATTTTTTCAGCCCGGCAAGATCTTCTCTCATCTGGCGGATGATCAGGCTTTTTAATTCGGAAATGCTGCGGGAAGAACCGGTTTCTTCGGCAACGAGATGTTCATAATAACCGGCACCGCCCGGGTACTGGCAGAGACCACCTGTGTATTTTCCATTTCCAAGCAGATTTTGCAGACCTTTGATTAGATTCTGGTAGGCGGGAATAACATATTTTTTTAGCCCGGATTCATTTTTCTGTATGCACTTGATCCGCTCTTTTTTCGAGAGAGACAGCTTGGAAATCCGTGTCTGGAATGTTGAGTAAAGATAATTATTTTCCTGTAAATTTAAAAATGACTCACATTCTTTTATGATCGCCTGCACCTGTGAGTCAGACATGAATAATCCGCGTTTTGCTTTGTTCGTTTCAAATTGCAATAATGAGTCAAAATACTCCGGAGTTTCGGCGAGCAATTTAAAATAAGTCTCTATATCATCGCGCGTGTGAAACTGATATTCAGACAGCAGAACCGGGAACTGTGCCTGCACACCGGTCAGCGAGGACAGCGGTTCTTCATACCACTGGTAATTGGCATTTTGTTTTGCGGATTGGAAGGAATATTGTAAAATGTCGTAAGTAATCTGATTTTCAGAGGATAATTTTCTGCGATTGAAAGTATGTAAGCGGGAAAGCGCATTTTCCGCAGCGGCACAGGACGCTTCCGGATCGATATTGTAAGAGCCAAGCGATATGTTCTCTTCCTGTATGCCGTAAGCGGACGGATTTTTTAAAGTGTAATGCAGCGAAAGCGTGTTACCGGATAATTCCTGCCGGAACAGCTCACGCGTGTAAGTGCGGAATTTGGAATTTGCGGTCTTGACCGGAGCAGAAAAAGGCAGGGACTGCGGCAGCAATTGAGACAGGGATGCAGGCAATAAATGCAGCGCGAGCCACGCGGTAATAATTATAATGGGAATAAAGAAATAGAAACGTTTACGGAATAGTTGTCGGAACATAAGAAACCTTTCGGAAGGAAGACATTATTACTAGAGTATATGCAGAGGAAGGGGAGAATATCTTTTAACCTTTTTAATCGTTAATCGTCTCAATGACTTGACACAGGCACGCTGATTATGCTACGATTTCATGTATTGGAAATATGTTAATCATATGAGCAAACACAGTGAAGAAGAGAGTACATTTTCCGTACATTTTACAGAGAAGTTCCGGCAGGCTGAGAGGAACAGATGAAGGAAGATGGAAGATGGCTTCGGAGTGGGATGGCTGAGCCGCGAGGTTAGGTCATGAAGGGACCGCCCTTTACAGCGGGAGGTGTTACATGCACCCGGTAAGGCTGCTGTCGTGAGGCAGAAGCGAACAGAAGTGGTAACGCGGGATATCCCGTCTTCTCTGATTTTTCAGTTTTTGAAAAATTGGAGATTTTTTTTTACCAAGGTCATAAGTCATGCAGTCATCCTGTGCTTGCACAAAGGTGACAGCATGACTTCATGACCTGCCCCATAATGAGGATAAAAGCATGGCGAAGCCATGCGATATCCGAATTGTGGGTAGGATTGCGGGAGTGCGAAAGCACAGGGCAATCCGAAGGTAAAAAAAATGTTGAAGTCATCCATCGCATTGCGGGAGTGCGAAAGCACGGAGCAAACCGAAGGTAAAAAAAAGTTGAAGTCGTCACAATGTGCTTGCACAAACTCATAATTATCTAAAAGCAAAAGGAGAGGAAAACATGGACAAACCAAAATATTATATTACAACAGCGATTGCCTATACTTCCGGCAAACCGCACATTGGTAATACTTACGAGATCGTACTTGCAGATGCGATCGCAAGATATAAGAGAAGTCAGGGCTATGATGTATTTTTCCAGACAGGAACAGACGAGCATGGTCAGAAGATCGAGTTAAAGGCAGAAGAAGCAGGTATTTCACCAAAAGAATACGTTGACAAAGTTGCCGGAGAAGTAAAAGAAATCTGGGATCTGATGAACACTTCTTATGATAAATTTATCCGTACAACAGATGAAGATCATGAGAAACAGGTACAGAAGATTTTCAAGAAATTATACGATCAGGGAGACATTTACAAAAGCTCTTATGAAGGACTTTACTGTACACCATGTGAGTCTTTCTGGACAGAATCCCAGTTAGTAGATGGCAAATGCCCGGACTGCGGAAGAGAAGTAAAACCGGCAAAAGAAGAAGCTTATTTCTTCAAAATGAGTAAATATGCAGACCGCCTGATCGAGCATATCAATACGCATCCGGAATTTATCCAGCCGGTAGCAAGAAAAAATGAAATGATGAACAACTTCCTTCTTCCGGGACTGCAGGATCTGTGTGTATCCAGAACTTCGTTCTCATGGGGAATCCCGGTAGATTTCGATCCGAAACATGTTGTTTATGTATGGCTGGATGCGCTGACAAACTATATCACAGGAATCGGTTATGACTGCGACGGAAATAATTCTGAGCGCTTTAATAAATACTGGCCGGCGGATTTGCATCTGATCGGTAAAGATATCATTCGTTTCCATACTATTTACTGGCCGATTTTCCTGATGGCTCTTGGTGTGCCGCTTCCGAAACAGGTATTCGGACATCCGTGGTTATTACAGGGTGACGGTAAGATGAGTAAATCCAAGGGAAATGTATTATATGCAGATGAACTGGTAGATTTCTTTGGCGTAGATGCGATCCGTTATTTTGTACTGCATGAGATGCCATTCGAAAATGACGGAGTCATTTCCTGGGATCTGCTCGTAGAGCGTATTAACTCTGATCTTGCAAATACATTAGGAAATCTGGTAAACAGAACGATTTCCATGACAAATAAATA
>ERZ773103.2593-NODE-2593-length-16420-cov-3.574030_pt1 | contig 16420 bp, 20 predicted proteins | sample MGYA00511118_ERZ773103 | MGnify/ENA primary metagenome ERZ773103 (study PRJEB29015, sample SAMEA2737821) | human gut metagenome | biome: human gut; feature: human-associated habitat; material: faeces | place: China | collected 2012 ... | reverse complement strand
TCTGCCGCCGCGGCTTCAACATCGACAGCCTGACGGTCTCGGCCACCAACGACCCGGCAGTCAGCCGCATCACCGTGACCATTACCAGCGATGACAAGGCCCTCAAGCAGCTGGTCCTGCAGACCGAACGGCTGGAAGTTACCCGTCAGGTGTTCGTGCTGGACGGCGAAAAATCTCTGGAACGGGAGCTGCTGCTGCTGAAGGTAGCATCCGATGTGCACAACCGCAGCGAGCTGCGGGAGATCGCCAGCATCTACAAGGCCAAGATCATCGACCTTTCGCCGGACAGCATGGTGTTCGAGCTGATCGGCAAGCCGGATAAGATCGATGCCTTCCTGAAAATGTTTACAGATTACAAAATTTTGGAGCAGTGCCGCACCGGTGTTACCGCACTGGAGCGCGGCGGGATGCATCAGCATATGCAGAAGCCTCCGCAGGAGGTGCGCGAAGCACAGCTGCCTCTGCCGGGGACCCACTGCCCGGAACGGACCTGAGCTTTTCCGCTCTCAAGGAGCGAAAAAATAAAATGTTTACAATCAGCCACTGAATAAACACAAAACAAAAAAGGAGAACAACTACCATGGCTATCAAGAAATACTACGATTCCGACTGCAACCTCGGCGTGCTGGACGGCAAGACCGTCGCTGTCATCGGCTTCGGCAGCCAGGGCCACGCCCATTCCGAAAACCTGGCCGAGAGCGGCGTGAACGTCGTCGTCGGCCTGCGCAAGGGCTCTGCTCACTGGGAGAAGGCTTCTGAGTTCGCAGCAACTCACGAGAACTTCAAGGTCATGGAATTGGAAGAAGCTGCCAAGAAGGTAGGCGGGCACGGTGGAATGGATTATATAATGGATTACCGTCTGGTATATTGCCTGCGTAATGGATTACCGTTGGATATGGACGTATATGATTTGGCAGAATGGTGCTGCATGGCTGAGCTTACCCGGATTTCAATAGAAAACGGAAATGTTCCTGTAGCTGTTCCTGATTTTACTCGTGGTTATTGGAATAAAATACAAGGATATCGTCATGCTTGGACAGAATAAATTGATTCTGACAATATAAAATACTGACTGTGTATATAGCTGATTTAGGTTAATTAACAACAAAGATTTGTCTAAAAACACCTGTTGTGAAATATGTGTTTTTAGACAACTTTTTTATAGAAATTATCCATCTTTCTATAAATATTATCTATAGGCATTGGTACATTTTTCCAAATATCTCACAAAAATCCTTGCGGTAGATTTCTTTTCCACACAGTTTGTAGTTCATATTATAGATTTATGCATCTTTGTCCTCAGTGTTTTAATCCTTCTTCGGAACATAATGACTCTTTTGCTTTCCGCCTGTATTTCCTGAACCTGTGATTCTGTATGAATCTTTATTCTTAAAGATACGAAATCTTAGGTAATAACAAGCCTTTGTTTGTGAAAGTCAGGGCTTTGTGCATGAATGAAGAAGGTGTGACACACCTCCTTCATTCATGATCCCATACGGAACTTTCCTAAAGTTCCTCCGGCCTGGTTCTCGCCTCCCGGTAGCAGCTGTCAAGCAGCTTCTCGATATCGGAAGAACGGTACAATATCTTGCCGCCCAGCCGGGTGAAGGCAAGCAGGCCGTTATCACGGTACTGTTGCAGGCTGCGGCGGCTCACTTTCAGCTTTTCAGCCAGTTCGCGGTCCGTATAGAAGTTCTCGCCCGCCATCGCCGGTGACCTGCCGGCAAAGAGACGCTCCATGGAAACGGAGAGACGTTCGACGGTGGAGAAGAACTCTCTTATATGCTCGCTGCTCTCACGGGTGAGCAGACGGTTATCGGTATTCATCATAAATCTCATCTGTTTGTTGGTTTGACATTTACTTTTTCAGTTTCTCATATATCAGCCCCACCCCATGACATGGAGGGTATGGGGGCATCCCTCCCCGTCTATCCTGTAGAGCGAGAAGCTTCCCCGCCCGTACTCCGCGTCAAGGCTGTAGGCCAGCAGGCGGTAGTCCCCGCTGGAATCCCTGAAGATGTAGAAATCGGGACTGCCGTCCAGACTTTCCCAGCCGCCTGCCAGACTGCTGGGAGAAAGTATCATCCTTTCGTTTCCCATGGCTTTTCAAATTGATTTTCCCATGCTTTCAGCCCGCTTGCGGCGCTCCTCCACTATCCGGATGATGCTTTCCACGTCCTCGGGCTTGTAATAAGTCTTATGGCAGATCTGTGTATATGCCAGCGTGCCGTTGTCACGCAGGGTCTGCAGGGTTCTCGGGCTGACCTTCAGCAGCAGGCACACCTCCTGGTTGTCCAGCCATTTCTTCTCTTCCATGTCACCGTACAGCCGGCAAAGAGTGTCCAGCCGGTCCGCGAACGTCCGGAAGGCCGAGAGCATCGCCTCGAAGGTCCTTGCCTCAATGTTCACTATTTCCATAATCAATGCAATTTCAGGTTTGACATCTGTTTCATTCTCTTTTCGGATCCGGATTCCGTGCCGCAATTTAGTGAATCCCGGCGGAACATCCTGAATTTCAAGACAGGATGACTACCTTTGACACCATATGCGTACTTGTTTCATCCGCAAAGTAAATGATTGTCCCCGGATATGGTTCCGGCCCTTCATCAAATGTCATTATATGTCATCAGATGTCATGGAAATCGGATTTTAACATTCATTTGTTTTCAGCAGACAGACGTTCAGATCCGTTCCCGAAGAGTGGAAAATTTCCGGTGCGTATATTTGTGAAGTCATCACCGTCAGACTGATCCAACAATATGAATAACGCGGCAAACCCCGCCAATCGGACCCGTCCGTTTCACACCGTCTGTTATTATCGTTTTATTTGCTTCCGACAAACGGGCAAACGGGTAGACCGTACCCACAGTATCAACCAGCTAAAATCCATGTACAATGAAAAGTGAACCGACTGAAAAACCGAGAAGAAAGAAAACGGCGGTATCCGAAACCGCAGACAGAAAGAACGGCCGTAGTCCCGAGCCCGGCCACGACGGGTAGTGGGAAAGACTCATGATGGAACCCGGTCTGGGGAAATCCACCGGTATGGATGCGGAACCGGTGATTCCATCCGGGACTGATACGGAAGAGGTGTCCGGGGAGGCGGGAAGAAAGGACACCCCGCCGGAACCGGAAGACCCCGTGAGAAGAAGAACGAGCGGCAGGCAGCGCAGGGCCTCGCTGGAGGAGTACCGGGAAACGTACCTCACCGTCCCGAAGATCAGGAACCGCAAGACGGTGTTCGTCAGTGAGGATGTGAGGGACGAACTGGACGCCGTCGTCCGCAGGCTCGGCGGGCGTGGCATGAGCGTTTCCGGACTGCTGGAGAACCTTGCCAGGGAGCATCTTGCCGCCTACCGTGGGGACATCGAGCAGTGGAGAAAAATCTGACAGCCTGTTACCGGGCGTGGAGTATACCCGATGTATGCACCGTTCCCTGTATACCCGCTTCAATGTGGAAAATGCGGGGGGATTTTTCTGTGTGGGGAGCAAGGTTATGTTTCCGGATTCCCGAAAACCCTTGCTCCCCGCTCCCGGCGGTTGCAGGGAGGGCAAATCCGCTCCCGCCGATCGCAGATTTTGGAATGAAAGAAGTACGGACGAAAAAGAAAAAACATATGACAAAGGATGTGAATGGAATGAAGAAAAAACGCGGCCGTCCGGCACTGGGCAGGACGCGGAAGCTGACCAGAGGCGTGACGGTGAAGTTCTCCCCCGTCAGCTACGAGGCTCTCAGGTTCAGGGCAGGGAAGTCCGGCCGGAGTCTGGCGGTCTATATCAGGGAGGCGGCACTGGCGGCCACCGTTACGGCAAGGCATACACCGGAGGAGAACGCACTGTTGCGCAGCCTGGCGGGAATGGCTAACAACTTGAACCAGCTGACAAAGCTCTCGCACCAGACAGGCTTTTACGGGACAAGGCTGCTGATAGAGGGGCTGCTGGGAAAGCTGAAGCGGATCATGGATGATTACAGACCGAAAGGAGGATAGCCTCATGATAGGGAAGATCAGGAAAGGCCGCTCGTTCGGCGGCTGCATACGCTACGTGACGCAGAAGGACGACGCAAAAATCATCGCCTCGGAAGGCGTGCTGCTGGGAACGGCAGAAGAGATGGCGCGAAGTTTCCGGTGGCAATGCCTGCTGAATCCGGACGTGACGAAACCGGTGGGACACATCGCGCTCAGCTTCAAGCCGGAGGACGCACCGAGGCTGACCGATGCGTTCATGGCAAGGTTGGCGGAGGAATACCTGGAGCTGATGGGGATACGGAACACGCAGTTCATCGTGGTGAGGCATCACGGGACGGACAACCCGCACTGCCACATCGTCTTCAACCGGGTGGACTTCGACGGGAAGGTGATTTCCGACAGCAACGATTTCAGGCGCAACGAGAGGGTGACGAAAATGCTCAAGAAGAAGTATTCGCTCACCTATTCCGAAGGCAAACAGTCCGTTAAAACGGAAAAGCTGCACGCTTCCGAGAGGGTGAAATACGAGATATACCGTGCGGTCAAGGAAGCTTTGAGGAGTGCAGATACATGGAAGGAATTTCAAAATAGGCTCTTAAAAATGGGCGTGGAAATGGAATTCAAGTACAAGGGAAGCACTAATGAAGTGCAGGGCATCCGCTTTATAAAGGACGGTCTGTCATTCAAGGGAAGTGAGATTGACCGCAGTTTCAGCTGGTCAAGGCTGGATGCGGCATTGGAGCATAACCATGTCATGTCCCTGGAAAATGACGTTTCCCAAAAGCAACCGTACCATGAACAAAGTCATGGTTCTGTTATTGATAACCTGGTCGAAGTCACCGGTACGGGCGGCGTGTTCATGCCGTCGGCGGCACCGATGGAAGACGAGAAGGAGGCGGAACGCCTGCGGAAAAAGAAGAAGCGCAGGAAAAGAAGGAGTTTGTAAATCAAAATATGGAAAGAAATGCAGGAAGCGACAGACAAAAATTGCAAGCGTGCATTGTACGCTTGGAGGAAAATGGACATTGAAGTTTCATTTATTGCAATCCGTCAGCAAGTGGATTTTTATGTTCGCCAAAGAACAGCAAGGTATATTTTCGTTTACCCGAAATGATTCGAGTAACTCTAAATACCTTGCTCTTGCAGGGAACTGAATTATCCGACTTCAGAAGATAATTCCAAAATCAACAACGAAATCCAAAGGCATCAATCAAAGTTCATATTTATTTTTCATTTTTGGTGAGATGGCATGTGATTATTCCATTATTTCCCTTTTTTAATTTGTCCTCATTGCTTTAATCATTATATTTGCAATGTCTCTCACGTCGATTCACCTGTTTGGAACAGGTAAGGGGGGGACAAGTATACATAAAGGCGTTTACTGAACGCTTTGGTTTTGACGGTTCAAGAATCTCGCAAATTCCAACACGATTAGTCAAAGACAAAGCAACGGTGAATGCCCCAGAGGGTGCATTATATACTACCGTAATAGATTCTATGCTTAAAAAAGGTATGGAAGCATAAAGGTAGGTTATATATTCACATCGGCGTGGGGCTTTCGACGTTGCTCGTTTCGACTAATCGGGCAATGCGAGAGCCTTTGAATCGTGGAACGGGTGACAGGACTGGCTCCACGTTTTTGTGTATATGGGCATACAAAAGTATTTGTTAATCTTCGCCAAGGCAGCCAAGCGGGAGTATGATTATTATGGCTATAAATGTAAAGTTACCCCAATGGTTGGATACCATCATATATGATAAATACGAAGCTATTTTTGAGCCTTGCCCATTGGATGTTGTTTATAATCCGGATCAAGAGTTTGAGTTTGTCAAGGTGTATTTGGGGACTTACTTTCCAAGAAGTTTTGCTGAAGCAGTAGCAATAACCTGTAAATTAGTCCAGAATAGCAACTACAAAGAGCAAATCCTAAAGTTGGAAGAAATCAACATTCTCGATTATTGTTGTGGTACAGGAGGTGAAATAATAGGAATGATTGTTGCCTTACAGAGTATTTTGCCAAATCTTAAACGTATTAATATTGATGCCATTGACGCAAACACAAACGCCATTCAAATCCTGTATCACTTGATAGAAGATTTACGCTCTGAGAAAAATATCCGTTTGGAAATCCATCTTAATCCTCTATGTTTGTTCGTGGAGAACGATCAAGATCTAACCGATTTGGTAAATATGCTCAACTTGAGGTACCACTTCATTCTGTCCTTTAAAGCTTTCAATGAATTTGTTCAGACAGGAATATTTCCCAATGAGAATGTATATGCCAAAATAACAAATCATTTTCTACCGTTACTCGCCCCAAATGGCGTATTTATTTTGTCTGATGTAACAAGTAAATCGGACAATAGCAGAAAGTTCTATCCAGAATTGATGAACGAAGGTATTAATGATTTAGTTCGTGAATATATAAGGTTTCACCCATGTATTCCAGTCATGTATAAAAGTATCATACCCATTGCTTGTTTCTATAATGAAGAAAGATGCGAAGGATGTTATATGCAGGATATTTTTACCGTAACACATAGTCATAAAAAGATGGACAAAACAAAGATCGCTTATCGAGTTATCTGTAATGCGGATTTTGCATTTTCTATTATGACCGATATCAAACAGTATAATTGTAGAGCTGTTAGTTGGTTTGCTGATAAATTTGCTCCTTATCGTTGAATTTCAAATAAAATGTCATGGCATTAGATCAATTAACTCCTGACAGATGTCAAAGTGTCATAATGGCACTCTCTGCTGAACGTACAGCAGTTGTGAAAGGAAAAGCTGGAACGGGGAAATCCTTACTTCTCTTCAAGAAAGCTAAACAGGTGTCACAAATATCGGATTCCTATGCGATTATTGTGTCTACAAAATCTCTAAAACAGTTTTTTGTTAATGAATTGAATGAGATTGATCCATCAGGTAAACATGTATATTATTATTATGAATGGCAACGCTCAGAAAAACCTCACTATACCTATCTATTTGTTGACGAATGTCAAGACTTTGGTTGTGAAGAGATAGATGATTTTAAGTCACATGGAACTTATTGCTGGTTCTTTGGTGATACGGATCAATCAATTATGGGCTTTCAAAATTCTAATGTACAATCTGTTGAAGTGACTGCAGCACAAGTAGGGGTACAACCTCAAAAAATAGCTTTAAATCATAGGTTGACTGTTGAAAATGCGAAAGTTGGAGAATATATCAAGCCTTTAACAAGAATTTCTTATGCATGTGTTAATCATGGAGCTAAACCCAAACTAGAACTGGTAAAAGAAGATATATTCGCAGTGGCATTGGCAAAAGTAATTCCTCAGTTGGATAGAATCATTGAAATCATAAAGAACAAACAACTTATCAATGTCTCAGTTTTAGTGTATTACAATGATTCGGTAGAGATAGTAAGAGATTATTTTATATCGAAAGGAATACCTGTAGAATGGAAAACAAAAGACAATATGGAATTTGATTTTGATTCTACAAATCCCAAAATAGTCACTTGGCATTGTTCCAAAGGATTAGAATTTGACGATGTTTTCATCCCGGCTTGTGGTATTAACGAACACATGAAATTACGTAAATACAATCATCCTGTTGATCCTATGGTTAATTGTGAATCTGCTCTATATGTGGCAACTACAAGACCTAAAAAGAACTTATATTTGCTGTATTCCAATAATCTTTCCCCTAAATTACCTCCATTTGGATCAGATATTTATGAGGGAGATGAAGAAGATGATGTATTACCATTTTAATAAAAAGACAAAATGAAACTTTATATGCCTACCTCCAGTTTGAATTTGGATAATATACTTCAAGCAGAAAGTATTTCTCCATTATTATTTTATGCACAGCGTAAAACCGGTTACGATTCACTTGAATTGATAGAAGAGGTCAAGCAATTTCAAAATCATATTGTCCTTTTTGATCATCCGGTTTCATTTTCTATTCATGATCCGGGACGATACAACTTCCCCCTTTTGATAGAGATTGAAGTTAATTGTAAATCTTATGGAATTGTCAATGTTGATGAGAATGGAATGTACCTATGCGGGCAAACCTTGCCAATTACCCCTTGGAATTCATCTTTATTATTTTTTAGGGAAACTGAATATAAAATGACGATAATCAATACTAAAGACAACAAATCTATAAAATATTACAAGAACTATAATATTAGTCCTAATACAACATCTTTATCTTTGAATTTAAAGCCTTTGAATGTATCCGAAATAAAGAGTAATGAAGTTGTTATAGCGATAAGCCAGGAGACTAAAAAAGATAAGCAAAAAGGAACTCTTTATGGCTATCTGCTTGGACAACGTTCTTCTCTCTCTCCTCAATTAGCACACCTAGTTAAACTTACTCAAGACTTATACAATGTTTTGACCAGTGTTATTTCTGCACCTCAAATACCGGACATATTGGTAGAACAAGCTGAAAAACTTTATGGGGAATACAAAAACATGGATCCTATCGAGAAAAGGAATAGGAAGAAATTTGATGATAATTTTAGTTCCGATTGCGAGAAATTTAAAAATGATAAGGAAGGATTTAAATTACAACTAAGAGGACTTTGGCATTCTGTAAAATCATTCTTTTGCAAGGAATGGCACTGTGAGTTCTTACCGGAAATTTCATTAATCAAGACCAAGGAAGAATATGTTACTCTTCGGGATAAAATAAAGTTGCATACCTCACTTGCGGTGAGTGAATATCGAAACAAACAATCGCAACCTTCTCTCAATGGGGTATCAATAGAAAATGGTTCTTTATTTATAAAAAATAAGCCTTATATAAATAAAGCTATTAATTTTATAATTGAACAAAGAGTTACATCTCTAACTCTTTGTGCTAATAGATTTAACATTAAGCTCTAAAGCAGCCAAAGGAGAATAAGAGAGGTTGGAACGTAAACAGTTGGGAATGAGTAGATTTGCACAAAGTTGCCAAATCGGCATAAAGCAAGCGAGTGAGGAATATTGAAGTAGTTCAGTTACTAAATCGTGAGCCACAGTTACCTATGCAAAGCAGGTAACAATGCGGAAAGGCAACTTTGTGCATCAACGGATTTTATTGCGCTGATTCTCAATGTTTTGCGTATCAAAGGACGCTTACAAAATGATTATATTTGCACACTCAAAATGTAAGCGTTATGAAAATCGAAAAATTCAAGGTGTTGCTCTACCTAAAAAAGAGCGGAATGGACAAGAATGGAAAAGCTCCCATCATGGGACGCATCACGGTGAACAGGACTATGGCACAGTTCTCCTGCAAGTTGTCTTGCACTCCATCGCTTTGGAATTCTCGTGCCAGCCGATTGGAGGGCAAGAGCAAGGAAGCCGTGGAAACCAACAAGGACATCGAGCAGTTGTTGCTTTCCGTCCAAAAGGCATTCGATGTGCTTGTGGAAAAGAGAACGGACTTCGAGGCTAAGGATGTCAAGGAGGCTTTGCAGGGCAGCGTCAAGACACAGACCACCCTTCTCTCCTTCGTGGACGAGCATATCAGTGAACTCAGCACCCATGAGGGCATCGATATGTCGAAGAGCAGTGTCTGGACTTACAGAAAGATTCGCAAGAATCTCGCTGAGTTCATCAGGGAGAAGTATAGGTTGACTGATTTGGCTTTCGGACAGCTGACCGAGCCTTTCATCAGTGACTTTCACCATTACTTGCTTGACGAGAAAGGCTTTTCATCAGGAACCATCACCATCTATGTGTCGCTCTTCAAGAAGATGTGCCGCATCGCCTTTGAGCGAGGCTTGTGCAAGAACCTGCTGTTCGCCCATTATCGGGTTGGCACTCCAAGGGTTACGACACCCAAGGCTCTCAGCATGTCTGATTTCATAAAAATCCGTGATGTGGAACTACCCGAAGACAAGCCGAGACTATCCGTTAGCCGTGACCTGTTTCTTTTCGCCTGCTATGCAGGAACAGCCTTCATAGACACCGTTTCCATCACGAAAGCCAATGTCAAGGTATTGGAGGATGGTGACAAATGGCTCATCTATAACCGCAAGAAGACCGGAACACTTGCCAGGGTGAAACTCCTGCCCGAGGCGTTGGAGCTGATGGCGAAATACGAGGACGGGGCAAGAGATACCCTTTTCCCATTGCTGAGCACGAATCGTGTTCGTATCGATCTCATCACCATCTGCAAGTTGGCGGAAACGAGCAAGACCTATTCCTACCATTCGGGACGACACTCGTTCGCCAGCCTCATTACGCTGGAGGCTGGTGTGCCGATGGAGACCATCTGCAAGATGCTCGGTCACAAGGATGTGAAGATGACGCAGCGGTATGCGAGAGTAACCCAAAAGAAGCTGTTTGAGGACATGGACAAGTTCATCGCTGCAACCGAGAAGGACTTCTTTCTCGCATTATGAACAAGGCTTTCAACTTTTCTTTTTACAGTTCAACCACATTATTATATTATAAGGACAACAACTATGAGCAGAAGTACATTTTCAATTTTGCCTTACATCAACAGACAGAAGGTGAAGGCAGACGGAACAGCCAACATACTTTGCCGCATCACCGTTGACGGCAAAAGCGCAGCCATTTCCACAGGCATATCCTGTACACCACAGGAGTGGAACGCCAAGAAGGGAGAGGTACGGAACGCAAGGGACAACGGACGATTGGCAAGTTTCCTTGCTGAGGTCAAGGATAAATACAACTCACTTCTTACCACCAATGGCATCATCACCGTGGAAATGCTGAAGGCTGTGTTGAAGGACAAGGACACGACAGGAAGGTTCTTGCTGAACTTTGGTGATACCATCGTGGAATGGTATCGAACCTCAAAAGCCAGACAGACCTTTCTGCACAAGCGGACATGGCAGAAGAACCTGAGAGACTTTGTCCATTCGTTGGATAAGGACGACATCGCCTTTGAGGACATAGACGAGAATTTCGGGGAGGAATACAAGCTATTCCTGAAACGAGACCAGGGACGCATAGACAGCTACGTGAACCATTGCCTTCTCTGGCTGAACATGTTGATGTACAAGGCAGTGGACAGGAGCATTATCCGCTTCAATCCCATAGCCAAGATAGGGTATGAGAAGAAGGCAGCCCCGAAGATGACCCATATCAGCAAGGCAGACTTCATCAAGATGCTCTCTACCCCGATGGCTGACGAGCGAACGGAGCTTGCACGCAGATGTTTCATTTTTGCCTCGCTCACCTCCTTATCCTATATAGATGTAAAGAAACTGTACCCTCACCATATCAGTGAGAACTCCGATGGTAGGAAGTTCATCCGCAAGGAAAGAGAGAAGACAGGCGTGGAGTTCTTCGTGCCACTCCATCCGATAGCCGAGAAGATTCTTTCGCTCTACAATACCACGGACGACAGCAAGCCTGTTTTTCCACTGGGTGAGAAGAAAGACATCTATCTTGATGTGCATACCCTTGGAATGGTGCTTGGCATAAGTAATAAGTTGGGATTCCACGCCAGCCGCCATACATTCGGAGTCTTGATGCTCAACGAGGACATTCTCATCGGCAGCATAGCCAAGATGATGGGACACGCAGACATCACAAGCACACAGGTCTATGCGCAGGTGACGGAGCAGAAGATTTCAAATGACATGGATAAGCTTATTGCCAAGCGAGAAAGGAACAGATTATCGAACGAAAAAACTATTGGAAAATGAACAGAGGAGTTATAACTATCAGCGAGAGCGGAACGGTATCCATGCCGACCGATACTGTATGGATGACCATGCAGGAGATTGCCGACATGTATAATGTATTCGGCTGCTATGTGCGCAAGGCTGTCAAGGCTATATTCAAGGAAGGCATTCTGAAAGAGCAGGGTGTACGCCGTCATGTCAGGAAGAACGACCGCATCAGCTATGATGTGTATAGCCTTGAACTCGTCATTGCGGTAGCCTTCCGTATTGACAGCATTGAGAGCCGAGCCTTCCGGGAGTTCATCATGCAGTCCGTCATCGGCAAGCAGACAAGCCGCACTAAACTGGTCTGTATCTTTACAGAGAACGCAATGGCATAGAACAGCCATATAAAGCAACGTTCCTTGGAGGCTTTGCGCCTCCAGCCACTTGGGCGAGCCACCGCAGTGTTTTAGCATGGTATTAGATTTTATACAGACCATACGGAGAACACTCGGCAAACACGACCAACTCGGTATAGCCAATAAAACGAGGCGACAACCTATAACAACCACGCTCGGTAAGTTATACGTTGTCGCCTTGTTCATTTCACCCCACTCATCAAGGACATGTATTTCTCCTACAAGCCCTTCATTCTGTACGCCTCACGATAGTTAGCCATCAGAATCTTCTGAATGTCGGACTCGCGGTAGAGTATCTTTCCGCCAAGCTGGATATACGGGATGACACCGTTGTTTCGGTAGTCCTGCAGGGTTCTTCGGCTCAGTTGCAGCCTGGCACAAAGCTCCTTGTCCGTCATGAAGCGCTCACCGTCAAGCATGGGGCGGTAGTTCATCACGGCACGTTCAAAATTGTCAACCATTCGGTTGAGGTGGTTCACGATGTGGTTCATCCACTCGCTGTTTCTTGTCATTACTTCATTGTTCATAGTTGTCTCGTTTTATAGTTGATACTTACGTTACTCGGTTTACTTGCTGCATTGGATTAAGTGGCTGTTGTATATTGACAGCCTAACCTGTGCGCTTGCGAAAGCGCATGTCCTTTTTCTTGTCCTCCACTACTGCTACGATAGCCATCACGTCCTCCGGCTTGTAGTAGGTCTTGTGGCTGATTTGCGTATAAGCCAAAGTTCCGTTGTCCCGAAGCGTCTGCACTGTCCGTGGGCAGATGTTGAGCGTCAGACACACGTCCTGCGTGTCGAGCCACTTGTTCATGGTCTTGTCCTCACTGCGCTCACGGATTCTGTCCATGCGCTTCACGAAGTTCTCCAACTGGGCATCAAGATAGTTGAATGCCTCTTCCTCGAATACGATGAATCCCATACTTTTCTTTTTTCTAAGTTAATACTATGTTATATGTCGCAAAGCTCCACGCATATGCTGTGCTCCACGTTTGTGAGTGCAAAGATAAGGCACGGCAATCTAAAAACAAGCGTTTTCAATTTCTGTGGCAGTATGTTGCCGGGGTTTGCCGACTTCAACGCCAAAAACAACAAGAATAACTTGCACGACTGCAACGAATACATGAACAATGATGAGTTGAGAAATACGTTGAAGTTCTCACAACTATCTCGGTATGCAAATAAGCAAGCCACAACTAAATTGCCACGTTACACCCAATCAGTTGCATGGCTGCACTCAGTACACTTACTTTGCACCCGACAATCGGTCAATGGTGCAAACCGTGACCACTATACTAACAAATAAAACAGCATAAGCTATGGCAAGAACAAAAGATGCAGTCTTGGCTCCTGAGCAAAAGGAGCTGATGGAAAAAGAGTATTTGGATTTTGTTAAACCATCTACGTATGGCAACAAAGCCAATCCAAGTAGTTGTAATTCTCTCTATGATGATGTAGAGAACCCAGAGTTGAGAGCAATTGTAGAGAAAGTTGCTGCAACAACTCCCTATAGAGAGGAAACATCAACGAACGAGGCTCAATCGCCACCGAATCCGCAGAAGCGCATCAGCGGCAAGCAGCGCAAGGCGACATTGGAGGAGTATCAGCAGACCTTCCTCCAAGTTCCAAGGATTGACGACCGCAAGCCAGTCTTCGTCAGTTCCGATGTACGAGACCGTCTTGATCGAGTCGTCCGCATCCTTGGAGGGAGGCGCATGAGCGTATCGGGCATCATTGAGAACATCGTGCGCCACCACCTAAGCCTTTATGAAGAGGACTTCGAGGCTTGGCGCAAATTGTGAGAATTAAGGTCTGCGACCTTGGACGTGGATAGATGAAAGGCTGTAGTTCCAACTAACGTGTTCTGAGAGGGAGCGAGGTTATGTTTTGGGAACCCCAAAACGCCTCGCTCCACCATGAGGGCGGAGAAATTTTGCTCCCGACGGTCGCAGAAAGTGAGTGTACCAACTGTAAACAGTATATCGAATGACAAGCATACAGGAACAGAGCAGGAAAAAGGGCGGAAGACCGCCTACAGGCAGGGTTCGCAAGTTGTCGAAGTCTGTCACGGTGAAGTTCTCGAAGCCAAGCTACGAGGCATTGAGGCTGAGGGCGAGAAAAGCCAACCGCAAGTTGGCGGAGTACATCCGTGAGTCCGCCTTGAACGGCGAGGTGGCCAGCGGACACAACGCAGAGACGGTAGCCATCGCCAAGAACCTCATTGGCATGGCGAACAACCTCAACCAACTTACCAAGCTGTCGCATCAGAGAGGCTTCCACGAAACCCATGTATTTGTGGTGGACTTGTTGAGAAGATTGAAAGCAATCCTTGGCGAGTATCGCCAAGCAAGTTATAAACCGAAGCCAAGCAGTATGGGCAGAAAGGAGGATACCACATGATAGGCAAGCTAAAGAAAGGCAGCTCATTTGGTGGTTGCATCCGCTATGTTACAGGTAAGGACGAGGCGAAAATCATCGCCTCGGATGGTGTGTTACTCGGCACGAATGCCGAGATAACGCAAAGTTTCGAGCTACAAAGGCAGCTAAACCCAAGGATTAAGAAGCCTGTGGGGCACATAGCTTTGAGCTTCAAGCCCGAGGATAAACCACGTTTGACGGATGAGTTCATGGCTAAGATAGCCATTGAATACATGCAGATGATGGGCATCACCGATACCCAATTCATTATCGTAAGGCATCACAACACGGACAATCCACATTGTCATATCGTGTATAACCGCATCAACAATGAGGGCAAACTCATATCAGACGCCCACGATTACAGGCGTAATGAGCAAGTGACCAAGACTCTAAAATCCAAGTATGGACTGACTTACGGAACGGATAAGAGCAAGACTAATACTCGTAAATTGCGCAATGCTGAGCGTGCCAAATACGAAATACACAATGCTGTCAAGGATGCCTTGAAAGTCGCTGATAATTGGCAAAAGTTCAAGAATGAACTTGCAAAGCGAGGTGTTCGCTTGGAAATTGTCTATAAGGACAAGGAGCAAACCAAGGTTCAAGGCATCCGTTTCTGCAAGGATGGATATAGCTTCAAGGGTACACAGATTAGCCGAGAATACAGCTTTGGCAAACTGAATGCGAGATTTGAGGGAACGGAGAACCTTTTATCAGCAAGAGCCAAATCTGCTCAGCAATATGAGCAGGGCTGTCAGAGGAATGAGCAGATGCCATTCATGTCGGAGAGCAGTCAGAATCCTTGGGGCGGTATTTCTTCCATTGGACTTTTTGCTCCAGCCAATGCACAGACCTTTGAGCAATTCCCAGAGGATGAATCATCCAAAAAGAAAAAGAAGAAACGCAGAAGAGGTTTCAGCCTTTGATGCAAGTCATAAACTTAAAATTATAATCGAACATGAAAGAAGAAATGTTAGAAGCCATCTACGGCACTGTTGAGAGATTGGAGCAGAAAGTCGATGAACTTTCTTCTTCACCTAAGAATACAGAGACAGGAAACACTCCTGTTCCTGTAAGTGTTGATACAAGCAAACTTGAAAAAGCCATCATTGCTATGGCTGTAAAAGAAGGGGAAGCTTTAGACAAATTAGTAAGATTAAGAGAGGCTATCTGCATTTTTACCGACCTTACCAAGAAAGAAGCAAGCAAAGATGAACAGCGAAGTAAACTCTTGTTTGATACTGTTAATCAGGTGAAACAAGAGCTGAATGCCACATCAAAAATTGTGCAGGACAAGCTTCACGCAATGGATAACGCACCTCTGAAGAAAGTAGTGACTCATCGCTTCGAGCCAACTTCAAAGTATGTTCTTCTTTTCATTGGAGGCTTGGCTCTATCTCTTGTCATCTCCATTTGGGGCAACCTAGCCCAATGGCGAGAGTATCAAGCTTGGGAGGTAGCAGACTTGAAATATCGGGCATTGAAGATGGTTCTTCCATCTGACGACCCAAATGTTCGATACATCGAAAAGCATTTTTCTGTTTGCCGAGATGAGAAAGTTATAGATGATGTAAGAAATTGTGTTGCTGCCTACGAGGATTCTATTCGCCATCATCATGAAATGGTTGAAATGGCTACTTATAAAGATAGTATAGCCAATAAGCTTTTGCAAGAATCAAATCGCATAATACGTGCTATGAAAAGCTCAAAATAAAGTTTCTGGAAACTAACTAAACTAAATGAGAGGGAAATAAACTTAATACATTCCCCTCTCATTTATTTAGTGTAATTTTGGAATATAATCTTTATCCCTTTATAATAAGGACATTGGGAGGATTGTCCGATTTTGAGGTAACGAATTGCCAACCGTTCTTGTTGCTGCATTCTGCTTTGATATGCTTTCTTGGCATCTCGTCTATGCTACAAAACGTTCTGAAATTTGCTGTGCTTTCACTAACGAGTGCGATTGTAACTGAATC
>ERZ773103.2587-NODE-2587-length-16439-cov-4.272034_pt1 | contig 16439 bp, 14 predicted proteins | sample MGYA00511118_ERZ773103 | MGnify/ENA primary metagenome ERZ773103 (study PRJEB29015, sample SAMEA2737821) | human gut metagenome | biome: human gut; feature: human-associated habitat; material: faeces | place: China | collected 2012 ... | reverse complement strand
TCCTGAATCGAATTAATTCTGCTTTTTTCCGGATAATTGAACGACCTTGTATATTTTTCAATTACAGAACAGTCTTTGTTAGCCAACTGCCTTCCATACGCCAGATTCACATCCTGATATTTTTCAAATATCTTTACAAATTCCGAGACCAGTTTTTTGTCCACCGGCACTGCATCCTGCGTCAGGTAGATCAATAGATCTGCCTCCGACATTCTGGCGCCCAAATTCCTAGTGGCTCCATGGTCAAATTCCTCTGGCCTAATCTCCGTAATCTCCACCGGATATGGCACATTTTCCACTTCCGGTAACAATTGTTCTGTCGTCGTATTCAAAATCATAATCTTATGAATCGGATATTCCTGCCTTTGAAGGCGTTCTATCAAACATTCAAATTTTTTATCCGGTTTATAAGTTGGAATGATCACATCTACCGTCATCATCTCTTATCATCCCCTTGCTTATTCGTATATTCCATTGTCGGATACTCCATTACCATATACCGCGCCATCAGATGTATCATAGCTGCCACCACTATAATCATCGCTTCCTGTAGTATCCACAGTATTACTTTCCGTATCCATATTTCCCGATTCGTAACTGTCCTGATAACTGGTTCCATCCGACAGATTCCCATCATAATCATCATATCCGATTCCGGACAGATAAATAATATCGTTATTAATCTGTTTTACCGTTTCCGATGGATCATAATTCTTTTGGTTAAATAAAAACTCATGCAACTTAGCCACATTATCTGTCATGCCTACAGGGACCACATAAGATCCTTCATGATTCATAATATTCTCAGAAGTATCCACATCAAATGGAAATCCTGAAGTCTGACCAAGTTTGTAACTTGTTGCATTCGCAGCCATTCCCAGAATATTCTGAATCGTAAGATTCGTTGATACCTGTGGAAATACAGAATCTACAATCTTATTCAGTGTTGCAAAACTGGCTTTCTGCGTCTTTTCAAATACTTTCTCCAGGACTGTTCTCTGTCTCTCGGTTCTCTTATAATCGTCCCCTTCCGTATAACGGATACGGGCATAAGAAACTGCCTGGATTCCGTCCAACGTATGCACGCCTGCTCCACTAAGTTCCGTCGTCGATCTTCCCACAACTTTCGAAGTCTCTGTACAATAACCATTTGTCCAGAATACTTCCTCTTCTGTAAGATCAATATCAATTCCGCCCAGAGCATCCACGACATCTGCCAACGCATTAAAATCAACACTGACATATTTTTCGATGTCCATATCCAGGTTACGGTTCAACATCGCGATTGCCTCTGACGGACCACCGACATTATATGCATAGTTTGCTTTTTCATAGGTGTCATCTGACTGTTTCATCAGCGTATCTCTGTACACAGAGACCAGATTAATCTCACTCGTAGAGTTATTAATACTTGCTATCATAATACAGTCACTCTGAGTTCCGCCTTCCAGTTCGCCATCTCTGGAATCCAGACCAAATAACGCAATGTTCGTATAATCCCCTGTACTCTTATACACTTCCAGTTTCGATGTATCGAGAGTCGTCTGATTGATCTTCGTATATTTATCCACTGCATATGCCGCCACAGATAATAAAATCAACAAGATAACCTCTATTACTATCGTCACACGCCAAAGCACTCTTTTCCCTGATTTTTTCTTTTTCGCGGGTCGTTTCTTTTTTCTTCTCTTTTCTGCCATCTATCTAAATGCCTCCACTTTCCCATTCCAAATATAGGTAATTAACATATCGATTATACTATATCGTTCTTTAATCGACAAGCAATTCTCACTATTTTCTTAACATTTCGGTAACAATTATGCAACATTTTTTCATATATATAGCATTTTTTTCTTTTATTTGTTATAATATGCCTATCTTTTTATTATTGGAGTATCTTTATTATGAAAGTAACAATTATTATTCCCAACTACAACGGGAAACATTTTATGGAGCCTTGTTTGGCATCATTAGCAAAACAGACTTACAAAAATTTTGAAATTCTGGTTGTGGACAATGCATCTTCGGATGGAAGTCTTGCATATATGAAGGAGCATTATCCAGATATCAAAGTGATTGCTCTGGATAAGAATTATGGATTTAGCAAAGCTGTAAATGTCGGGATCAAACATTCCCGCACCCCTTTTGTCATTCTATTGAATAATGATACAACTGTTGATTCTCATTATGTGGAGGAGATGGTGAAAGCGATTGAAAAATCACCAAAGATTTTTTCTGTCAGCAGCAAAATGATTCAAATGTACCACCCGGATCTCATTGACAGCGCCGGAGATCTCTATACCGTACTCGGTTGGGGTGTATGTCGCGGTTCCGGACGTCCGATTTCTAATTACCAGGAGCCGGATGAGATTTTCACCGCATGTGCCGGTGCAGCTATCTATCGTCGTTCTGCATTTTCACGGATCGGATACTTTGACGAAAATCATTTTGCTTATTTGGAGGATATCGATGTAGGATATCGTGCCAAAATTTACGGCTACAAGAATATGTATTGTCCAACTGCTCTTGTTTATCATGTCGGAAGTGGCACCAGTGGTTCCAAATACAATTCCTTTAAGGTACGCCTCTCTGCACGCAACAACATTTATCTTTGTTACAAAAACATGCCTTTGTTACAGTTAATCCTCAATGCCATTCCAATTACGCTTGGATATCTTGTAAAATCGGCATTTTTCCTCAAGATAGGATTTCTCAAAGATTATCTGTCCGGCATCAAAGAGGGACTCCAGACTGCAAAGAAGCAGAAAAAGGTACCTTTTAAATTAAGGCACCTTCTAAATTACCTGAAAATCGAAATCGAATTGATCCAACATACATTTTCCTATGTACGCGATTGGTTCCAGAGAAAATTATTTGCAAATTAGCGATTTTATACTTTTCTCAGATACCGGAAAGGGAGAACAGTCTTGTCCTGTTCTCCCTTTGATTATTCTTTATTTTCTTTTAAAAATGGAATGTATCTTTAAGTCCTACCCACAACTGATCTTTATCACTCAGATTCAATGCGGTTCCATCTTCTAAATGATATCCTTCTGCAGATGCATTTCCTTTATATTCACCTACAAGTGTCGGCCATTCAATACCGATCTGTGGATCATTCCATGCCAGTCCGCCCTCATCGCCCGGATGATAGAAATCTGTACACTTATAACAAAATTCCGCGATATCACTTAACACTAAGAAACCATGTGCAAATCCTTCCGGAATGTAAAACTGCTTCTTATTCTCTTCTGCCAATTCTACACCAAACCATTTTCCATAGGTCTCACTGTCGCTTCGAAGATCCACAGCCACATCAAACACAGAACCTTTTACTACACGCACCAGTTTTCCCTGCGGAAATTCTTTCTGAAAATGCAGACCTCTTAAAACTCCTTTGGTAGAAGATGACTGGTTATCCTGTACAAATACCATATCAAGTCCGGCTTCTTCCATATCTCTCTGATTGTATGTCTCCATAAAATATCCACGGGCATCTCCGTGAACAGTTGGCTCAATCACACACAACCCCTTAATTCCACCTGCATTTTTTTCAACTTTAATCTGTCCCATCTTCGTCTGTCTCCTATTTAAAATTCAATTTCTTTCAAATATCTCTGTAATGCATCTTGCCATGTCGGGAGCAGTTCAAATCCGTTTGCTGTCAATTTGCTCTTATCCAATCTGCTGTTGAACGGGCGTGCAGCTTTGGAAACTCCATATTCTTCGGTCGTCACCGGCACTACCTGCAAATGCTCTGCATCATATTCTGTGTGCCCCAGTGCCTCTGCCTGTCGGAAGATTTCTACTGCAAAATCATACCAGCTGATGTAACCACCCTCATTCGTAGCATGGTAATATCCATATTTTTCTGTTTCAATCATATCTACCAACAATCTTGCCAAGTCAAAGGTATAGGTCGGAGTTCCGATCTGGTCTTTCACCACTGTCAATTTGTCGTGGTTCTTTCCAACCTTCAGCATCGTCTTGATAAAGTTATTTCCATTCTTTCCAAATACCCACGCAATACGGACAATAAAATATTTCTCCAATGTTCCGGATACGGCAAGTTCTCCCTCTAACTTGGACTGCCCATATACATTTAATGGCTGATATTTTTTGTAATCCGGATCCCACGGGGTCTCCCCCTGACCGTCAAATACATAATCGGTACTTATATATACCATTTTTGCATCGACTTTTTCGCAGGCCTTCACAATATTTTCAGTACCACCGACATTAATTGCTCTTACTTTTGCCTGTTTATCTTCATCCTCTGCAAGATCTACGGCTGTCCATGCCGCACAGTGCACTACAACATCCGGTTTTAAATTTGTGATATTCTCCTCTACTGCTTTAGCATCTGTAATATCCATAGCCACATATGGCATTGTTGTAACTGCCGTTCCATCTGCAATACCACTATACTCCGGTGCAAGATCTGTTCCAATTCCTTCATAGCCTCTTTTTGCCAGCTCATTCATCACATCATGTCCTAACTGACCAGCTACTCCTGTTACTAAAACTTTCATATTAGCAAGCCTCCTGATTAACGATTGCCATACATTTTTTCATAATAATTCTGGTATTCCCCGGAAATAATAGTTTCCCACCATTCTTTGTTATCCAGATACCATTTGATCGTCTTTTTGATACCATCTTCAAATTTTGTCTCTGGCAACCATCCAAGTTCATTATGAATCTTTGTCGGATCAATTGCATAACGCATATCATGTCCCTTACGGTCTGCCACGTGTGTGATCAAACTCTCTGGTTTTCCAAGTTCTTTACAAATAATCTTAACGATTTCAATATTGGTCTTCTCATTATGTCCGCCAACATTATAAACTTCTCCGACTCTTCCATTGTGAATGATCAGGTCGATTGCTTTACAGTGATCTTCTACATATAACCAGTCACGAACATTTAATCCTTCCCCGTATACAGGAAGCGGCTTATCATTCAATGCATTCGCGATCATAAGCGGAATCAGTTTCTCCGGGAAATGATATGGTCCGTAGTTGTTAGAACATCTGCTGATCGTTACAGGAAGTCCATAAGTTCTGTGATATGCAAGAACTAAAAGGTCTGCACCTGCTTTTGAAGAACTGTAAGGACTACTTGTATGGATCGGTGTCTCCTCTGTAAAGAACAGATCCGGTCTGTCTAATGGAAGATCTCCGTATACTTCATCGGTAGATACCTGGTGATATCTCTGAATACCATATTTGCGGCACGCATCCATAAGCACTGCTGTTCCCTTGATATTGGTATCTAAAAATACTTCCGGATTCTCAATAGAACGGTCTACGTGACTTTCTGCTGCAAAGTTTACTACCATATCCGGATGTTCTTCTTCGAATAATTTATAAACTGCTTCACGGTCAGTGATGCTTTCCTTTACAAATCTGAAATTCGGGTTATCCATGACTGGTGCTAACGTAGATAAATTCCCTGCATATGTCAGACAATCCAGACACACAATACGATAATCTGGGTATTTATTTAACATATGAAATACAAAGTTACTTCCGATAAATCCGGCTCCACCGGTTACAATAATTGTCATAATATATATTCTCCTATCTTTTATTTTATTCCTCGTTCTACCTCATTAATACAGATTTTCCTGATATTTCCCATCTAATACATCTTTTAAATACTGTCCATACTGATTCTTCTTTAATACATCATATACTTCCAATACATCTTCTTTGGAAATCCATCCATTCAGATAAGCGATTTCTTCCAGGCATCCGATTTTACGATGCTGATGAGATTCTACAGTCTTAATAAAGTTTGTCGCATCCACCAGACTCTCATGAGTTCCTGTATCTAACCACGTAAAGCCCTGTCCCAAAAGTTCTACGTTCAAATTGCCCTTTTCGAGATAAACACGATTCAGATCTGTGATCTCTAATTCTCCACGTGCAGATGGTTTTAATTCTTTCGCATACTTTACAACATCATTGTCATAGAAATATAATCCCGTAACACAGTAATTACTCTTCGGATGTTCCGGTTTTTCTTCAATCGAAATGGCCTTTCCTTCATGGTCAAACTCTACAATACCAAATCGCTCCGGATCGTCTACATAATATCCGAATACGGTAGCTCCTCTTCCATTCTCAGCGTTCTCAACTGCTGCTTTCAGACGTTTCTTAAGTCCATGTCCTGCAAAGATATTATCACCGAGAACCATTGCAACTGTATCATCCCCAATAAATTCTTCTCCGATGACAAATGCCTGTGCAAGTCCATCCGGGCTAGGCTGTACCGCATAAGATAAATTCACTCCAAACGGATGTCCATCTCCCAGTAATTCTTTAAATCTCGGAGTATCCTGCGGCGTAGAGATAATTAAAATATCTCTGATTCCTGCATTCATCAAAACAGACATCGGATAATAAATCATCGGTTTGTCATAGATTGGTAAAAGCTGTTTTGATGTTACCATTGTAAGTGGATATAAACGTGTTCCTGAGCCTCCGGCCAGTATAATTCCTTTCATAAGTTACCTCCTTCATTTGTTCTTTCATATTTGAAACTTCTGTCTTTTTATATCTTTTCCCTATATATTTATATTATAAAAGGTGACCCTAGGTCACCTTCAAGTCTTTTTTTCATATTTTCGAATTTTTCTTAATTAGAACAAATAAAAATCCCGGCTTCTTTTGTAATCATTAATCCATTTTCCACTTTTTTCTTTATATATCCCCGAAATTCTTTGTAACGTTCTGTAATATATTGCCCCTGATTTCCATGACAGGAAAGAATATAAGAAAGGAGCGGTTCCGGTTCTTTTACCAGTAACGAATCTTCATATTCTACCCACTCTACCTTAGAAAAATACGGAGAAAGGATTCTACTTCCGTTTTCTTTCCCGAATTTCTCATACAACCGTTCTGCGGATAATACAATTCTGTCGTCAAATCCACCGACTAATTCTCCGACCTCTTTCATGTGATTCTTACCATAAGTACTGCATATCAGTCTTCCGCCCGGCTTTAAAACCCTCTTTATCTCCTGACATACCTTTTCGATGTCCTTACAATAAAATAACAAATGGTTTGCGATAACCAGATCAAAACTATTATCCTCATATGGTATCCTCTGGCAATCAAAATTCTGATAAGTAATCTGACATCCATTTGGCGGAAGCTTTATTTTTCTCCTGGCATCCCTTAACATTCCCTCTGAAATATCCGACAATATAAGATGCACATTTTCTGGAAGTTCTTTTAATTTTTCTGCCCACAAGGTTCCATCACCACATCCGATTTCCAAAACTTCCATTCCGGATTCTATTCCCAATTGTTCATACATCCATGGAAACCACCCTTTTTTATTCTGTGAATAAAGACTATGCAGATTAATGCGTGAAGAAATATTCGATGCATTCTGGTATTGGTTCTTCAGGCTCTTTTCCATCCCTGTCAGATGAATCAGATCCAACATCTTATTCCAATCTACCGTGTGTTCTTCTCCAATCGCATTCGTCGTGTCCTTAATCGCCTGTTCCACAAGCTGTAGCTGTTCGATCCGGTCCTGCACCAGTTTCAATTGAAGATTCAGAGAATCCAACATAAAATGATAATCCGAATCATCAATCGTCATTTCCCGGATATCCTCCAATGAAAATCCCAGATATTTTAAAAGTAAAATCTGCTGCAATCTGGCAAAATCTTCATCAGAGTAAAATCTCGCCCCCGCTTCTGTTACAAATGACGGCTTTAAAATATCATGTTTGTCATAATAGCGAATTGTCCGCAAGGTCACATGGGCCATGCGGGCAAATTCACCAGATGAATAATATCCTTCTTTTTTCATATGTTTATTTTTTTACCGAAGGTCTTGATGTACTTCCAGGAGCATTACCACCCTTCGGAACAAGTACAACCTGTATTGCCTCCATCCGTTTTGACAATCCCGAAGTTCCGGCCATCTCACCATTTTTAGCCCAATCAAGCCAGCCATAGGTCTGCACATGAGTTCGATAATATACATCGTACCTCGACGCCATTGTGCCTGTCAGTGCAATCTCAATAGCTTCCATTCGTTTTGATTGTCCCGTAATTCCTGCCTGTGCTCCGTCTGTCACCCAAGAATGCCAACCATACGTCTGCTGATGGATTCTATATTTAATTTCTCCATCATATTCTGGTGCAGAAAGAGAAAGTGTGATAGCTTCCATTCGTTTTGATCGTCCTGTGACTCCTGCTTCCGCTCCATCTACTACTTTTGAGAGCCAGCCATAGGTCTGTTGATGTACTCTGTACTCTACGTTTCTTCCTTTTTTATATGCATTATCTGTGCTACCCGGTGCTGCCGAATCTTTCGGAAGAACTGCAACCTGTATTGCTTCAATCCTCTTCGAGCACCAGGTGCTTCCCGCTGGTTCCCCATTCTTCGCCCAGCCCATCCAGCCATAAGTCTGTGCATGCACTCGATAATACACATCATATTTTGACGCATTATTTCCTGTTAATTTAATTTCTACTGCCTGAATCGCTTTTGACTGTCCTGTCGTTCCTGCAATATTTCCTGTGCTGACCCAGTCCTGCCATCCAATACTAGAAACATGTGCCCGATATTGGATTCCCAAGTCTCCGTATTCGCTTGGAATATTGATTTTAAAAGCCTCTAATCTTTTACTATGACCAGTGATACCACTCTGTACACCATTAGCCGCAGCCTCATGCCAGCCATAGGTCTGTTGATGCGAAGTAAGTGAAATCACTTTCGAATCACTTACTGAGACTTTTTCTACATTTTCAGATGGAACCACTGTGTTATTACCGTTCATCCAAAAATTCAGATCAACGTTTCCTGAAACCCCGTCTACTTTTCCAACGGATGTACACTGCCAGATATCATAACTTCCCTCATAGTCACAAGTTATATTATACTGCGCCACCCACTTAGACCAGTTCGTATTAGCGAATACCGAACTTGTCAGATAATTACTCCACCAATTTAAGTTTGCATAAATTCCAGGTTTATATCCTGCATTTGCCACTTTATCGCAGAAAATCTGAGCAATGTTTCCAAGCATCGCATTTCCAGCCGCAATTGTACTATTATCTTCCATATCCAAATATACCGGATATGACGGTTTATGCCCCTGTAGTAATCGCAAAACATGATCAGCTTCACTACTTGCCATCGAAGTATCCTTTGCATAAGAATAAAGGTAAACACCATAAGGGATTCCCAGTCGTTCACACTCAGATACATTATACGACCACCATTTATCATCCTGTGAAACCGAATTATTTCCATATCCACATTCAATAATTACAAAATCTATATCTGATTTTTTTACCTTTTCCCAATCTATTCGTCCCTGAGAATATCCAATATCCATTCCCTTCTTCGTAGCACCAGGTATCACCGTTCCCTGACTATTTACATAGGAACCATTTACTTTTTTCCAAGCATTAGAAGATATAGCCGTTCTTTCTCTTGCAGTTTCATATATAGATATATTTTCTCCATTCTGATAACGCCAGCTATTTGCATTATTCATCAATTGAGGTTCATCTTCACTTTCCACTGGCTGCGAACCTTCTAACGATTCCGTCGAAGCTTCCGATTCACTTTCTTCTTCCGAAACACTTGTCTGCGAATCAACTGATAAATCAGTATCATCCTGCATCTCACTCTCTTCCAACACTTCTACATTCTGCTGATCTTGTACATCTTCTGCCAAGCTCACAAATGAACTGCTGTAAAGAGTCGACATTGCCAAAACGCCAGCCATTAATAATGCAGCCTTCTTTTTCATATATTTCTCCTTCTTTATCTTGTTATAATACTCGTCTTACCGCTACTAATCTTAGCCCTGTTTCCCAGGTCTGATATTCCTTAACATTCTGTACCATTGTTCCAAACTGTGTATTTACAGCATGGATCATCATTCCATCTCCTATATACAAAGCCGTATGTTCAACACTATTCGTCCCGCCAAAGCAAAGAATATCTCCGACTTTCCATTTATCTGGTTCACTGATACTTATCGCAATTCCATCTTTTACCTGTGTATAAGAAGTTCTGCTGACAGAAACATTTAATATATTTTTGCAGATCCACTGAACACATCCAGAACAATCCCATCCAGCCGGTGTACTTCCTCCATAAACATACGGGACCGTCGTATAAGTGCGTATCTTTTTCACTACGTCATTTGTTGGCGTTACAACCGTATCACCTGATGGTTTAGAATTATTTGACCCATTACCGGCATCAGAATTGTCATTATTAGTCATCTGCTTTTTTACAAATGCTGTTTGAGTTGTATCCGGTGCAGCATCACCCTTTTTGACCAATTGAATCTGAACCGCTTCCATTCGCTTTGAATATCCTTCTGTTCCAGCAGACTCTCCATTCTTTGCCCAACCAAGCCAGCCATATGTCTGTACGTGGGTTCTATAATAAATATCATACTGCTGTGCCAATTCTCCCGTTAAATTAATTTTAACAGCCTCTAAGCGTTTTGACTGACCAGTTGTGCCACAATATGTTCCATCTGTTACTTCTTGACTCCAACCGTATGTTTGAATATGTGCTGAATACACTATCGATCCACTCAATGTGTTTGTAGAAGGTTGTGACAAATCAATTTTAATTCCTTCTATTCTTTTTGACTGGCCTACTGTTCCAAGAACTTCTCCATTCTTGACCGCTTTCACATTTCCATAAGTCTGTACATGACCTGAATATGTAATTGTCGTGCTCTGATTCTCAACAGACGAATCATTTTCAGAATCAACTGGTTTCTGAATAGTATCTGACAAAGAAATAATAATAGCTTCCATTCGTTTTGATTTTCCAACAGTTCCTGCAACACCATCACTGGTTATTGTATCCATCCAGCCATATGTCTGTACATGAGTTCTATAGCTTATCGGATACTGCGTACCCTCATTATCACGCACTCGAATCTGAATAGCTTCCAATCGTTTTGACTTTCCTTCTGTTCCCGCTGTCTGTCCATCAGCTACCCAATCCATCCAGCCATATGTCTGTGCATGCACTCGATACTCAACATGAATCTTATCTGTAGGATTTCCATTTTTATCTACAACTTGAATCTGAATAGCCTCCAACCGTTTTGATCTTCCAACAGTTCCTGCTATACTATCTCCCGAAACCCAGTCCATCCAACCATATGTCTGTGAATGTACTCGATAACGTAATTTATATTCGGAAGCGAGACTCGTCGTACTAATTTCATTTCCATCTTCTCCCATCATTGGCTGAGTTGCATTCATCTCATCACTTTTTTCTGAAGACTTGGTATCATTCTCTTCATTTACAACATCAGACTCTTCTGGCAATGCATTCTCGTTATTCACATCAGGATCTCCGATTGATATCGTATCATTACCCTCCGATTGATTCTGTTCTTCATAACCTACATCTTCATTTATCGCATTTTCAGTTGCCCCTACAGGACTCGACATTACTAAAAACGCAATCATTCCCCACGCTAAAACTCTGGAATATTTTTTTAACTTCATCACACTCTCCTTACATACTTTTATTTATTTATCTATCAATTATTCATATAGCAATCTTTTATATTTTAATACAACATACATATATATGTCAAATTACCTCAAATTATTTTTCTTTTCATTGGTCATATTCCAATAAAAAAGTTGCTGAAATCTATCATTTCAGCAACTTTTTCTAAACCTACTCGCCTAGTCCATCTTCAATCACTTTAACCATCGCAGCCAAAGCTTCTTCCTCATCTTCACCTTCACAAACGAGCTCAATCTCATCTCCGCGTTTAATACATGCACCTAATACGTTCAAAACACTTTTTGCATTAGCATTTGCCCCATCATCATAATTAAATGTAATTCGGCTCTTATACCTGCTTGCCATGTTACAAAAAATTCCTGCTGGTCTTAAGTGCAATCCTGTCGGATTCATAATTGCAATTTTTCTCTTTACCATAATTTTCTCCTGCCTATCCCAGTATCATTCTTCACAAGTACTGATTTCTATGATCCACTCGAACCATTATCTTCATCTGTCGCATTATCTGCTCCCTTTTCAAGAACTATCTCTACTTTCAGATCATTCACCAGTGTACAGCCATCTGGGAGATTGACCTGCACCGGAACATAATACGTTCCCGGATCTGTATAATCTTTCAAATCGATGCTTACTTTTTTAGCAATTGTAAACTGCTTCAGAACATCTGATGCTCCCCGAACCTGAATTGCCAGATCTACCGTTGTCCCATAACTAATATCTAATCCGTCAGCCAGATTATTCACCGTAATCGATGCCGTCGAGACTTCATAAGTCTGCGTTCCCGGCTGCCCTACATTAATAGTTACGACCACATTTCCTGCATTTTCATCCGCCAACATGATATTCTGCGGAAGATACGGCGTTACATCAACAGTCTCTTCTGTACGTTCTGTTAATCCGGATACTTCCAGTTCTTCAGCCGGTATATTAATTTCATCAATTTCTGCCAAATCTGCTTTGCTTCCCGCTATTCCGATTTCCTGTGGCTCTACAGATATATCCTCAATGGTATATCCGGATTCTGCAGATATCAATGAAGTATCAATTTTTACCGGGACATTCTTTATCTGATATAATTCTACATTTACACTAACACCTTCTTTGCCGAGATTATTCTCGAGAAGCGTCTGGTCTATCACATTATCATTCGCATCGTACAATACCAGTTTTGCTTCAACTTTAGAATCTTCTGACAATCCCGATACATTCGCCTCAGCCACAACTTTGCTGATCTCATTAATCACCGTCTTCGGTCCACGTATCGTCACTTTTTCAGGATCAGCCGTCAATCCTCCAACTACATTTCCACCGCGAGGTGTTCCTGTTGTCATCGGTGTGATTGGGAAACTATTTTTCGCTTCATCATCAATCTTCACCTGAAGATTTCTTGGATTCGAATATGCACTCTCATACCTTCCTGTATATCCTGAAATACTTACCTCTATAGGCACCTGTGTTCCCATCGTCAACTCTTTCATATCCGCAGTTGCCGATATATCATCTGATTTAATCTTACTGAGTATCGAACGCTTTGCTGATACCACGACATTAACTGTCTGTGTATTATCCACAATCTGGTATGTCCTGTTATTGTCTGTAACTACATCTTCATTAATCACAGATACTGTTATTCCTGTATATGTCTTATCCATAATAGGATCGTCAATATTCACCACTATCAACCACATAAACACGGCGATCAGGAAAGCCAGCATCTTAAGACCAATATTATTTGTCAGTCTTTTTTTCATGTTTCCGCCATCCTTTCACCATCGCTATTACCGGATGTATATCCACTTTTCTATCCTGGATATCTATTAATTGTCCTCGCAATTCCTTCTCTCCAATATTGCGATATAATCTTCCACCTTTCGCAACAGAAACAGCCCCTGTCTCTTCTGACACAACGATGATCAATGCATCACTTACTTCACTCATTCCAACCGCCGCCCGATGCCTGGTTCCTAAATCTTTGCTCAATTCCATATTATCAGACAACGGAAGATAACAGGTTGCTGATACAATCCGATCACCTCTTATGATGATTGCTCCATCATGCAACGGAGTATTATGTTCAAATATATTAATCAACACCTGCCTTGAAACCAGACAATCCATCTGAATCCCTGTACTCTCATATTCATTCAGTCTGATTGCCTGTTCAACTACGATCAATGCTCCGGTCTTAACATTGCCCATTGCAAAAGACGCATCAATCAGAGCCTCGCGTGTATTCTCACTAAATCTTACACGCTCTCTTCCCGTCTCAAAATTAGGGACCACTGAAGTCAAAAACTGACGCTCTCCTAATTTTTCCAAGGCTCTTCTAAGCTCCGGCTGAAACACCACGATCAAAGCTGTCGCCAAAACCGTCACTGAATTACGTGCGATATATAATATCGTATGCATCTGAAAGATAGCCGCTATCATAATAAACACGATCAAGACAATGATACCTCTGAGAAGCATCCATGCCTTGGTGTTTTTAATCCATACCATTAACTGATAGATCAGGAATGTCAGAATCAATACTTCCACAATATCCGTAATTGTTATCTCCGGAAAATAAAAGCCAGACGCATATTTTTCAATAAATCTGCTAATCTGTTGTTCCATTCTGTCATCTCCTTCTTAATACTTAATTTTTCGACGATAAATCCTTTCTAAGGCTCTCCTCAAAAAGCTGCTGATCTATATCCTGTTCTTTTCTTCGCTTTTTGCTCTTCCTGCTGGATTCCTCTGATTTTCTGCGAACCTCTTCTGTATCTATAATCTCTGTTCCCTGTCGTTCGTTAATATGCTTTACCATCTTCTCCGGGCTGGAAATAGATACCTTCGGTATTGCTTTCACATAATAATAATATTCATCATCCTCATATTGTAAGTTCTCGCAACGAGCATAATCAACCGAAAACAAGAACAGCTCTAATCCCAGACCTATTACTACTGCTAATATATTCCCTACGATCAGGCTTCCATAAGAAGTATGTGTTCCTAATGCAATACTGCCCGCAGCGATCACCACTATATTGGCAACACTTCCAGCAACTACTGCGATTTTCCATGCCTGATCCATAGATGTTCTTCGCACTGTATACACTACAAAAAATGCTATGATAAAAGCGAAGATAACGATCCACATCTCTTTGCTCTGGAAAACCTGCTTCAAATATTTCGTTGCCACTGACAGGGATGCTTTGATTCCGCCACTCTCAAGGTTTGCTGATGCTTTCTTCACATATGCCATCATATAATACACGATTGTGCCACAGATGATCGGTACCAGTCCGGCCGGAGCTACGATCAAACCACAGATAACCGGAATAAGATATGGAACTTTAAATACAAATGCCAACGCCGTCACTAACACAACTACCGCATATTTCGGAGTCATTCTGAAAAAGAATATATACATGATCAGAAAAACAAGCAATGTTGTTGCCAAAGCTCCGATTGAAACTGCCGACATATGCATTAAGATCAGTAATGCTGCTACGATCATGATCACATGCATAGAAAGGAATGTACAAATAACTGCCAGTGCAATTGAAACCATCGGTGAAGCCGCGAACTTCAAAAACCCTACATTCTGATTAATTACTACAAATGTTGCCAGTGCAAGAATAAACTGGATCCCTTTGTCGATGATCCTAGAATATTCAGCATATATTTCCTGCATCTTCCCACGAATGATATATATATTATCCATCTTACTTTTTCTCCTTCTCGTACAATTTCAACAATCTCAGAAGATTATGGTTATAAATCTTTACCCTCTGCCTTGCCTGTTTGTGTTTTTCATTATACATATGACTTGTAAGTACCAGGTAAATACCGATACAAAAAATATAACCTATGATAATCAATCCGATCAAAATCACCATAAATGCAGCTGATGCATGATCCGAAATTGCATTCATTCCTAAAAGAATAAATAATCCAACCAATAATATATATCCTACCGTCACCCAAAAAAAGGTAAACCACATATGTATCCCTACATAATCTTTACGATAATACTCACTGATCCTAAAATCTTCTTTTCCCTGGTTCTGCTCATAAAGAGCAAGGCGTGTCATAATCTTCACCTTTCTCTTATCTAACATAATACACCTCAATTTAATCCATTCTATCTCTAAAATACCATGATTAGTATATCAAATATCAGTATCCTTGTCCAATACTTATAGTCAAAAAGTACACGTTCTGAACCCCTTCAGCTTTCATAAGCTTTGCGGCCGAATCAATTGTACTTCCAGTCGTATAAATATCATCGATCAACAGTACTGTTCTTACTTTTTGAAAATCATCAGAAACTTCAAATACCTGTTCCAGATTTTTCTTACGTGTTTTTTTATTTAACAGTTTTTGAGGCCTTGTATATTTTTTCCGCAACAGCCATTGCTTTTCGACCGAAATATGAATATTTGCACCCAGATAATCTGCAATAATTTCGGCCTGATTATAACCTCGTATTCTTCGTCTTTTCTTATGTAATGGGATTGGAATAATCACATCCGGATTTTTGATTTGTACGTTTTGAACAATTTCTTTATATAGATCTGTCATAGCCTCCGCATAATAGAAGCCATGACATCTGCGATTATGATATTTAAATTGATAAATGGACTGTTTCACTATCGACTTATGTAGCCAGACACTCCATCCTTTATCGAAAAAATGTGCGGTATGCATGCAATCATAACAGTACTCCTGCTCCTGATATCTTACAGGTTTTCCGCACTTCATACATCGTGGTTCGACCACTTTTAATCTTCTCAGTTTTTCTTTGCATTCCGGACAAATTCCGTCTCTGTATACCCGTTCGCAAAACGGACATACCTCCGGCCATAATAGTCGTACTGCAAAATCTTTGATTCTTTTTATTA
>ERZ773103.2580-NODE-2580-length-16499-cov-3.667599_pt1 | contig 16499 bp, 9 predicted proteins | sample MGYA00511118_ERZ773103 | MGnify/ENA primary metagenome ERZ773103 (study PRJEB29015, sample SAMEA2737821) | human gut metagenome | biome: human gut; feature: human-associated habitat; material: faeces | place: China | collected 2012 ... | reverse complement strand
GTATCTATACGTTTTACGCCGTCCCACTTCAACCCTTTTATATACTCTCTTACGCTGTGTATAGCCCTCTGATCTATGAACGAGTCAAATGCATCCTGTATCTTATATGCGCCGGTTATGCGGTACTCTGATTCAAGGAATATCCTAAGCCCTGCCAGATCCTCGTCTGCCAGTTCACGCTTGCTTTTCTCCTGCTTCCATGGTGTCTCCCTTAAGACAAATATCTGCCTTGCGAATACGTCTTTTTGAAAGCAGCCTTTTAAGCGCGGATCGTGCTCCAATATCAACATGATGTTTTTCGCAGTCTTCGCCGGGTTCCCTTTCGAGTCCAGTTCCAGAGCATCCAACCACCCCGTACCGGATCCACTGGATTCGGGGAATGCATTTTTCAAATACTCCTTTTTCACAAGCGGATCACTAAACGCAAACTCGCGCATATTGGAATAACTCGGCAGCTTCGTACTTGGTGTGTCCGGCTTTGCTTCCTCGTCCAATTCCCCGAATCTGTGCACCCTCACGAGGTCGAACGCATTCAGCAGCTTACCGGACGCCGGATCCGTGGCGTGGTTACTGTACAGAAATTTCCCATCTTCATAGAGTACCGCTCCGGCTGAGGTAGACCCGGCGGCATATGTATACCGACCGCCCTCACATGGTTCATAGACATCCTGCAGATACTTCCCGATCACAGCCGGTACATCATATACACGGCAAAACGCCCCTATGATCCCAGTTTTTTCCGTTGGATCCTGCTGCCGTTTCAGGTTTCTTTCTATCCGCTTTTCAATGCCGGGAACCTCTGCCCATTCTCTTGAGTCCCGCCAATCTTGGTACATCGAAAGCACACCGTCGGCGGAAAGAAACGGCTTATCACCGCATTGAAAAACATATTCCGCCCCACGGCAGCAGCTTGGCCAGTACATAAACCTTTCACACTGGAATGTAGTAGGATCACATTGACTGATCCCGATCAGGGACGCTATTTTCCTTGCTATCGGTTCATACTCATCCGGCACAAGTTCCCGGTCCATTGGAAGTATTACACGCAGCCTTGGAGCCGCTCCCTCATGTTTTCTTGTACTGTATACGACAAACGCACACTCTAAACCGTTTACCCGCTTTAGCACATCCTCTGTGCCGCCTGCGGGTATGCTGTCCATATCCAGAGTTATAAGGCATCTGCTCTTTACGCTGCCGCTTTTTCTTCGTGAACCGTTGAGCAGACCGCCCACAAATCCGCCTACGTCTTTTAGATCATCCTGTTGCGCTTTTGTAAGCCGTTTATACTCTTCCTGTGTTTCTTCCGATTCCACCGGAGTACGCAGACGCTCAACAAACTCCTGCCACATGATCCGCTGCGGCTTCCAGTTCGTCTCTTTTCTGTTTCCCCCGATGGTTATGCTCAATTCCTTGTTATGCTTCATACTGCCTGTGTACCTCCGTAGAATCTTTCGTTAAAATACGCTACCGGAACACGCCCACGGCATACGATGAAGCCCTTTTCTGCAAGTTCTTCATTCATCTGTCTGATGAACTGATAACTTTTACTTTCTGACACTCCGAGGATCTCGGAAATATCTTTCGCCGTGTACACCTGTTTACTCATCTGATCAGCTCCTTTCAATCATTTTCACACGCTGGCAGGCGTATTTTTTTAATCTTCTGTTTTCATAATTTCTGTTACATCCACGCCGAGAGCCTTTGCAATTCTCCCCAATGTTTCCGGTCTTGCTTCTACTCTCCCGTTGATTATCCCGCACAATGTTCCTTTCGGAATTCCGGCTGCTACGAGATCTTTTTGTCCCATGCATGCCCTTGCCCTCGCAAGCTCATACTTTTGTCTGTCAAGTTTCATCTTTTTATCACCTCACTTATTCAGATTGTTTTCAATCTGTATTTTGAGTTTATCAGATGTTTTTCAATCTGTCAATCTCTTTTTTAGATTGTTTTCGCTCTGTACATTTATATCAAAATATGATATTCTGTTTTTAAATGAAAAGAGGTGAATAGATATGCCATCCTATACAGGTGATATGATACGCAAATACCGCACAGAAAAAGGACTGACACAGAAGAAACTCGGCGAGTTATGCGGCATTGCTGACTCAAATATAAGAAAATACGAATCTGGTAATCAAAACCCTAAAATAGAAACGCTTCAAAAAATAGCCGATGCCTTAGATATTCCGGTAAACCGTTTGCTTGCCGGGAAAATTATAAACGGGGATGAATTAAAAGAGAAACTCTCGGAATATGGTCTGACCCATCTTGTACCAGACACAGAAGAAGAACGGATTGTATTGGAAAATTGTAAAAGGCTAAACGAAACCGGAAAGAAAGAAGCAGCAAAAAGAGTAGAAGAGCTTACCCATTTAGAAAAGTATACAAAATAACTCCCGGATCAGAACAACCGCACATTAAGTACGTTTGTAAATGAGTTTTTTCCAGAATTGGAAGAAACCGATCAGACCGATAAAACTCAATTATGAGCGAAGCCGTTCATTGACAATAATATACTTATTAAGGCAGCCGAGAGGGCGGTCATATCATCCGCTTTGAGTCTTAGTAAAGGGGATGATAACATGGTTACATACAGTGATATATTTACTTTTGTGATTATGATATGCGCTATTATCACATTGGTCAGAAATGACAAAGACAGAAAATAGCCGCCCTGCTCTCTGGTAAAGAATTAGGCGGCTATCTCTGATAGTTACTTTTTAATTTTTCGCCGAAGCGGATAGGTTTGAGCTATCTTCTCGGCTGTCTTAGTAAGTATATTATAGTCAATTAAAAAAAATATGTCAATTATCTTCAATCGTTTTCACACGCTGGCAGGCAGAAAATGAAAGGAAGATCATATATGCCAACATACAAAGACGAAAAAACAGGAACATGGTACTGCAAATTCTACTATACTGACTGGCAAGGGAGTAAAAAGCAGAAGCTGAAGCGAGGGTTTAAGCTGCAACGTGAAGCGAAAGACTGGGAACGCCAGTTCCTGGAACAACAGCAAGGAAGCCCTGATATGAGTTTTTCCGCCATGTGCGAGCTGTTTCTTGAGGACAAGAAAGCCCATGCGAAGCTGAGTTCTTATAAGAGCGAAAAAGGTCGCCTTGAAGCGTGGGTGATCCCTTATTTTAAAGATAAGCCGCTCAACGTTATCACTGCCGCTGATATAAGGAAATGGCAATCAGAACTAAAGACAGCCACAGGAGCAAATGGAAAGCCGCTGTCGCCGTCCTATCTGCATAATATCGTGATGGAATGCTCTGCTGTGTTTAATTTTGCTGTGAAATATTACGGACTTGCAAGGAATCCCTGCCGGATCGCGGGGGATAATATCGGGAAGAAAGTGAAAAGCGTCCAGTTTTGGACTCGGGAAGAATTTAACCAGTTTATCGCTACGTTTGACAAGTCAGATCCATTTTACACGGCTTTCCTTGTCTTGTACTACACTGGTATGAGAATCGGAGAGCTCATGGCTCTGACCTTTGCAGATGTAGATTTGAAAGCCGGAACGATCAGCATAAATAAAACATATCATAAAATAGACGGCAAAACGGTTATAACACCACCCAAAACAGAAAAAGGGAATCGCACAATCACGATCCCTATCTTTTTATGCAAGTGTCTTGACCGACACATGAAATGCATCTATGGAGCAACATCAGACACATTACTTTTCAGTTCTTCTAAAAATCCATACCTGCAACACATGAAAAAGCACGAAACCCTTGCCGGACTGCATCATATCCGGCTGCACGATCTCCGGCACTCTCACGCCTCACTATTGATCGAGCTCGGATTTTCTGCGTTACTGGTATCGGAGCGACTCGGACATGAGAATGTATCGACTACACTTGACATATATTCCCACTTGTTTCCATCAAAACAAAGTGAAGTTGCAGACAAATTAGAAAAACTCTACTCATCAGATAATTATTGAAATAGTATCATTTTAGTATCAAAGACAAAAAGAAACGGCAGAAAACGCACTGATTTAGTGCATTCTGCCGTTTTACAATGCGGATGACAGGACTTGAACCTGCACGGTCTCCCACCAGATCCTAAGTCTGGCGCGTCTGCCAATTCCGCCACATCCGCATAAAAAATCGGAGGGATTTCTCCACTCACGAACCATATTGATTTTATCGGATTCTTTCTTATTTGTCAACAAATTCCGCACCATTCCCTGAAATTTCTCTGAATTTTTTTCATCCTGTTCCTACAAATTTTATTCTTCCCAAACCGAATGGTTCTTTCCCATTTCTTCTGATTTTTTACCATATCCACAGACTCAAAAACAACCGTTTCTATAGTGAGGTAAAAGATTTCAAACCGGGCGACAGAGTCGTTGTCCCTGCGATCACTCCCGACTGGAATTCTCTGGAAGCACAGGCCGGTTACTCCATGCACTCCGGTGGAATGCTGGCAAGCTGGAAATTCTCTAACTTTAAAGACGGTGTATTTGCAGAATACTTCCATGTAAACGATGTCGATGGCAATATGGCGATCCTGCCGGAATCCATCGATGACGTATCCGGCGTTATGCTCTGCGATATGATCCCGACCGGTTTCCACGGTGTCGAGCTGGCTGACGTTCAGTTTGGCGATAAGGTACTCGTGATCGGTATCGGTCCGGTAGGACTGATGTCCGTTGCAGGAGCTGCGATCCGCGGCGCTTCTGAAATCTACGCAGTCGGAAGCCGTCCAAACTGTATCGAGATCGCCAAAAAATTTGGAGCAACCCACATCATCAACTACCGTAACGAAAGCATTGAAGAACAAGTGATGAACCTCACTTCCGGAAATGACGTCGACAAAGTCGTGATCGCAGGCGGAGATGTAGATACATTTGCAACTGCCATCAATGTCTTAAAACCAGGCGGAAAAATCGGAAATGTCAACTACATCGGAGAGGGCGATTATATCAAGATCCCGCGTGTAGAATGGGGATGCGGTATGGGACACAAACAGATCGCAGCCGGACTGATGCCGGGAGGAAGACTTCGCATGGAAAAACTGATCTCCCTGATCGAGACAAAACGGATCTGTCCGTCACGCCTTGTCACACATCAGTTCCACGGTTTTGACAAAGTAGAAGAAGCGCTCCTGATGATGAAAGATAAACCGAAAGATTTGATCAAACCGATCGTATTTATCGACTAATAGATCGCCGGATCCATTAACGGATCACAACAATACAGAGTCGGGGTACAAGGGCGATCCGTTCTTTGTATCCCGACTCTGACAATGTCAATGTACAAATGGAAAATAATATGTCACTTGTACACTGACGTTCCCGTTACATTCCTGTATCATTCCTGTTTCATTGTCTATCTCTTTATACGCTCATAATCCCTATCACGCTGTCGCAAGTCTTACACTGCTTCGATCTGTACTTTCACATCCTCGCATCCCTCTGCCTGCAAAGTCACCGTGATCGTTCCGACCGCTCCGTTTCCACGTACTGCCGCGCGAAGCCGTCCCTCGTATGCCTTTGCCGTCATATCAAAATAATTTTCTTCCGACTCCGGATCGGCGCTCCCATATCCAAGTATCACGCCCGGACCATCCACAGATACCCGCACTGCTTTGTCCGCTCCCGGATTCCGGTTGCCGTTTTCGTCATCGAGACTGATCTCCACATAACAAATGTCACTGCCGTCTGCCGGAATTTCTTTTGCATCCGCAAATGCTGTAATCTGCACCTCGTCTTTTGCAGTCACGATCCGGTCTCTGCCGACTTCGATTCCGCCTTTATAGACTACCGTTTCTACCACGCCCGGCATATAGATCGTATCAAACTCGGCAATATATTTTTTCTTTTCGCCTACAACTTTCCGTTCTTTCAGCTCACCGTTGATATACAGTTCCGCTTCCTCTGCGTCAGTGTAAACTTCCACGACCGCCGGTTTTCCCTCGTACCCGTTCCAGTTCCAGCTTCGGACGGCATTTGTCATACTCCAGTTTGTCATCTGCGGGGTGATGCCATAATACTGCGGAAGCTGCACACTAAGATACGGCGCTTTTTGCAGTCCCCAGATCATTTCTCTCCAATAAGAAACCGGACGTCTGTCACCGAGCAGGTTTAAGTCTCCGCAATATGCCGCCTTATACGGATACGGCGCATAAAATCCCATTCCCGGCTGTTCCTCATACAAGATTTTTCCGATTCCTGCTTCTCCGAGATAATCCCATGCAGTCCATGAAAAATCTCCGATCACATACGGATGTTTTTCAACTAGCTCCCAGTTCTCATCCAGATCTTTCGGAAATGTCTCCGAACCTACGATGATCCGGTTCGGATAACGCTTTGCATCCGGTTCATAACGACATTGCGCATAGTTATATCCAGCAATATCCACCTGAGCAAAAGCTTCCTCCGTCGCCTTTCCTGCGATCTCACTGCCGATCAGCATGTTCATCATATCCCCCATGCTGCTCATCATACTGTTGATCTCTGAATTTTCTCGAAGATCTTTGCCTTCGGTATCTTTTGCATTTGCTTTTGCTTCCGCCTGCGCTGCCATCTGTTCTTTCATTTCGCCCAAACGATCCATGATACTCAGCATCAGGTTCAGACTGTTCGTCACATAACGGCTGTCGTCGAGACTGCGCAATTTATCCGCAAGCTTCTTTCCCCACTGTGTATCAAATTTGTTTCCGGTCTCCGGAATCTCATTTCCAATCGAATACATAATGACGCACGGATGATTGTAGTCTTTCTTCACCAAATTGGTGATATCATGCTCCCACCATTCCGCCATGTGCGTACCGTAATCAAAGTCCACTTTTGTCGTCGTCCACACATCGGAAAACTCATCCATCACATACATTCCGAATTTATCACATGCTTCCAGAAGTCTCCGGCTCATCGGATAGTGAGAACTTCGGATCGCATTGTATCCGGCTTCTTTTAATTTTCTCACACGGAACTCCGCCGTATGTGCGAACTCGGCGGTCCCGGTCACACCATTATCATGGTGGATACATCCGCCGCGCAGATTAACAACTTTTCCGTTGACGCGAAGTCCGTGTTTTCTGTCCAACTGGAGCTTGCGGATTCCGAACGTTCCCTCTTCTTCATCCAGAATGTTCTCTCCCTCTTTGATAACTGCCTGATACGTATACAAATACGGATGTTCCTCATCCCACTGCTTCGGCTGATCCACATAAAGTTTCTGGAGATATTCCCGCTCTGTATATTCTTCCACAGTCACCGGCATCACCGATTCCGCCGACACATTTCCATCCGCATCCAAAAGCCGGATAAAAAACTGCACGTCACGCACTCCGATTCCGGTATAAGCGATCGTTGCCGCCGCGCGGATCACCGCCTGATCTTCCTCCACATCCACTGCCGCCAAATGTACACTGTCCGCCGCCAGATGCAGACGGTCGGCGATCATCAGATTGACGTCACGGTAGATTCCTCCGCCGGTATACCACCGTCCGCTTGGTACGCCGTTCTTCACAATGACCTTAAGCTCATTTTTCCGATCAAACCGTACAAATTTTGTGGCGTCAATATAAAAATTGCCGTAACCATACGGACATTTTCCCGCAAATGCATGATTGATGTAGACAAATGCATTCTGATAGACGCCCTCAAATTCAAAGTAAATATTTTTCCCCTTGTCTTTTGGGTCTAATTCAAATTCTTTTGTATAGTTGTAATTCTCTTCCCGGAAAAATCCGTTTCCGCTTCCGTTCGATTCTTCCGGATTCCGCTCTTTTCCGATCGACGCGTCATGCGGCAGCGTCACCATTTTCCCAGCCCTGTCTCCGCCTGCCAACGCTTCCAGAGAGCTTCCTCCGCCTGTCCGGAAAATCCAGTTGTCATTGAATTTTTGTTTTCTCATAAAACGCCTCCCTCATCTTCAATTCCCGCCTAACGCACCTGGATCTCAATTTCTCTGCTTTCACATCCCTCTGCGTCAAATCTGACTTTGATCGTTCCGGCTTCTTTTCCTGCACGAACGACTGCCATCACATAGCCGTCAAACGTGTTCCATGTCGTATCGTCGTAGCTTCCGATCGCTCTCGGATCTGCGTTTCCGAATCCCTGCAAAGTTCCGGCTCCCTCTACGGTCACTATGATCTCTTTTTGTGCGAACAGATTTTCCACGCCTTTATCGTCGGTCAGCTTCACTGTAACAAATGCCAGATCTTCACCGTCCGCTTTCAGCACTTCGCCCTCGCAGTCCACCTGCATCTGCACTTCGTCTTTTGCCGTGTACAGCACGTCTCTTCCGGTCTCTTCGCCATCCCGGTAGCTGACTGCAAGCAGTTCGCCCGGCTCATATGTGATCTCATATGTTGCCGTAAATCCATTTGCCTCGCCTGCCGGTTTTCTTCCGAGGGATTTTCCGTTCAGGAACAATTCCACCTCATCCGCTTCACTGTAAACATCCACATTGGCAGGTTTGCCCTCGTATCCCGGCCACGTCCAGCTTGCCACATTATCCTTGAACATCCATGCGGTAAGCGAATGCGGCATTCCATATTTATCCACGCGCTCTACTGCAATATAAGGCGCTTTGCGAAGTCCGAAAACGATCTCGCGCAGATAGCTGATCGGGCGGCGGTATCCGATCAGGTTGATATCCCCGATATAAGCGGTACGGTCCGGATATACGCCGGCAAAGTTCTGTGTTCCGTCATAGTAGAACACACCGCATCCTGCTTCGCCGAGATAATCGTAACCGGTCCATGTGTAATCGCCAAGCACATGATCATTATTCTTTACAATATCCCATAATCTCACAATATCCGCCGGGAACGTCTCCGTACCAAGCACAGTCTTGTTCGGATGGAGCTCTTTTTCCAGCACATGCCGTCCGGTCAGATAGTTCAGTCCGATAATATCCATCGCCTCGGAAGATTCCGCAATACTTTCTGTCATCAGCGGATGGCACGCAACCGCATCGCCGCTCTCTCCGGTCATCAGCGCCATCATTCCGTTCAGAGCATTCGCGCCCTCTTCTCCACTCTCACCGGATGCTTCCGCCTGTTTCTTCTGTGCCTCCATCAATTCCCGGATCACGATCCCCATCTTCGGTCCCAGCGCCAGAAGCCCGTTGATCGCATTTGTCGTAAATCTGTTCGGATCCAGCTCATGGATCAGATTGCACATATGACGGTTCAACTGTGCGCCTCTTTCCGTACCCATGTCCGGAATCTCATTTCCGGTTGAATACAAAATCACACAAGGGTGATTATAATCTTTTGCCACCATGCGTTTGATCTCCGTATCCATACAATCTAAGAAATGAAGCGCAAAATCATTTGCATTCTTATGATTCGTCCACATATCCGTCAATTCATCCATTACGAGGACTCCGTATTTATCGCACGCATCCAGCATCGCCTTGCTCATCGGATGATGAGAACTTCTGATACTGTTGAATCCGGCTTCTTTCATCTGACGGCAGCGTCTCTCTTCCGCTTTCTCCAACGTTGCGGCGCCAATGATTCCGTTGTCGTGATGGATGCAGGTTCCGCGCAGTTTTACCTGCTCTCCGTTGATGCGGAGTCCATGCTGCGCATCCAGTTCCAGTTTGCGGATACCAAGCGGCTCATGTACTTCGTCAAGTTTTTCCTTTCCTGCATAAACATTCACTACACATTCATATAAGAACGGATCATCCGGACTCCACAATCTTGCTTTTTCGATACAGATCGTCTGGCGCACCGTCTCTTCCGCCTCTTTGTACATCGTCACTCCGACAACGTCTTTCCCATAAACGACACCGGCATGCGTGATCAGCACCTCCACGGTGATCTTCTCTTTTGCTCTTGTCAGATTTTTAACTGTCGTGGCAACTTCTACGGTGGACGCATTTTTTGCCACAGATGGTGTTGTGATCTTCACGCCGTCTGCCGGAATGTGGATCCTTCCGCCGATCAGCAGGTTGACGTTCCGGTAAATTCCGCTTCCCGAATACCACCGGGAATTTTTCTCGGATGCGTTGTCTGCAACTACTTTGATTTCATTTTCCTGACCATATTCCAGATATTTGTCCAAAACTACATAGAAATTGGAATATCCGTGTAGATTCGTCGCTGCCAGATTTCCGTTCACATAAACCATCGCGGTCATGTACACGCCCTCAAATTCCAGGATCGCCGTCTTGTCTCTCCACTCCTCCGGTGCATGCAGCTTCTTTGTATATGTATAAAGTCCGCCCGGCCAATAACCTGTCTGAGTTCCGTTTTCCGTATCCGGCGTCCGCTCTTCATGCACCATCGCGTCGTGCGGCAGGTTGATCGTCTCAAATTCCAGTCCGCCTTGAAGCGCGGACATCATGGAAGTTCCTCCTTTTGCCAGCTGCCAGTTGTCATTGATCTTTGTTCTTAACATGTCTGAACTCTCCCTTCTTATTTGCTTTTTTGACTTTCTTCTTTTCTCTTGTTCGTGTATACTGTAACTATTCTTTATTATAATTTTTCGGCACAGCTCACTCAATGGCGAAAGCCGACCTGCCCGCCGAAAGTTGTAACCAAATCCAACCTCGAAAGGACCTGATATCTGCCATGGCAAAAGACACATTCCACCATATTACTCCGGAAGAAAAATCAAAGATCGAATCTTCTTTTAATCCGTTGATCATCACCGACACGAAAGAGCAGGATCTCCAATTTTATGAGATTTCTTCCCCTTTTGCCGTTATGTTCGAAACATACCGCGAAACTGACGATCTATGCAATATCTACCAGTTCTCGCCCGACAATTATCACAATATCGAATTTGGCACAGTCTCTGCCGCCGCTTTAAGCCCGCGTCCGCAGCATCAGCATTCCTGCATTGAATTTATGTATGTTCTCTCCGGTTCCGTCACCAATCATGTCGGAAACCAAGTCTTTACTTATGAAGCCGGGCAATGCTGCATCATGAATAAAAATATCCGGCACTGTGAAGAGTTTTCCGGTGATTTCCAAGCGGTCTTTTTGATGCTCCGGGATGATTTTACCGCCGATCTTCTCGCCGACTATACGGAAATCCGAGCGCATGCCGAACACCCGGACGAAGAGAATCTGATCTTCCAGCTCATTGCCGACAGCCAAAATGAAACGCTGAAATTTGACAAGATCTACCTCGACTGTTTTCCGATGATCCCCGCGGATGATATTTTAGACCGCCTGTCCGCACTTTTTAACACATTGATCCTGGAGACGATCAACTGGGATTTCGGCTCTTCCTTTTTGGTAAAAGCCGTTTTTGCCAGACTGCTCCGACTGCTCGGAGATCCGGATCTGTTCAGTATCAACCGGATCCACTCTCATTCGCAGGGACAGGAATATCTGTTCAGCAAGATTTCCCATATCATGCGCTCCAGTCACGGACGATGCACACGCGAGGAATTGGAAATGCTTCTGCATTACAATGGTGAATATTTAAACCGGATCGTAAAAAAACAGACCGGAAAGACGATCCTCGAATACGGACAGTCCATCTACCTTGAGGAAGCCCGCCAGCTTCTCTCCAACACGGATAAAAGTATTTCCTCGATCATCGAAGAACTTGGTTTTTCCAATCGCAGCCACTTCTACCGCCTGTTTAAAAACGCCTTTGGAGAAACGCCTCTGGATTACCGGAAGCGTCTCCGCCCCCGGTCATAGTCCCGGCACAACACCGATTTACAAAAGAAAAGGAATGAAACCACGACCCGCATCAGAAGTTCCATTCCTTTTCTTTTGTTGTTATGTAAATTTTACTTTACACCATGTGCCGCATCCCAGTCTGCATTTGCTTTCTCGACTTTCAGGAAGTACATGATCACTGCGATCAGTACGATCGAGATCATCGGGAACCACAGATACATGAAGTTCAGCATGTTGATCGTAGAAGCTGACTGCTGTGCCGCACCTGCAACATATCCGCTTGCGGAAAGAAGCAGTCCGGAAATCGCAGATCCGATTCCGCCGCCGACTTTGATTCCGAGAGAAGAACAAGAGAACATCGCGCCCTCGATATGTTTTCCTGTCGTACGTACCGTGTAATCAGATGTTGCGGAGATCAGCGCGTTGATGTCTCCGGTCGCCGGGCTTGTACAGAATCCTGCAAGCACGGAACTTCCGAGCATGAGCGGGATATTTCCCATATAACCGCCGATGATGAATCCGATACGGAATACTGCCGCGAGACAATAACCTGTTAAGTTCACTTTATACATTCCTTTGAACTTTTTCACCAATGCCGGTGTAAATGCAAGACCGATCACCATCGGGAGCATCTGTGCCATTGAGAACGTACCAAGCAATGCCGGATTTCCCAAAACATATGTCATATAATAAATACCGATTCCTGCGATACCTGTCTGCACATAAGTCAGAATATAGAACGCTGCGATCATCAGGAAATATTTGTTGGAAAGCAAAAGCTTCATAGATTCCAGGAAAGAAATCTTTTCTTCGTTTCCCTGTCCGCTTTCTGTTTCGTTTTCTTCCGGCGGAAGTTCTTTCACAGAAAATACGGAAATTGCATTCACAATAAATGCGATGATCGCATAAATAAATGCTACGGTTCTCCATCCCTTTGCTCCGCCGCCGAAGTTTGTAACAAGACCAACGGTGATCGACTGTACGATAATGTTGGTTGCAAGTGAGAACATAAAACGGATCGATCCCATCTGCACACGTTCATTACCATTCTTTGTGATCAGCGATGTCAGTGATGCATATGCAATATTGTTCGCGGTATAGAACACTGCGTTCAACAATGTATAGGCAATAAAGAAATAAGCATACTGTGCGGTCTTTCCAAGACTTGACGGAATTGCAAATACTGCGACAAGACAGATACAGTTACCGATCTGCGCATACAACATCCACGGGCGCGCTTTCCCCATTTTGCTCTTTGTCTTGTCGATCAGGTTTCCAAAGAAGACGTCTGTGATTCCGTCTGCAAATTTGGAGAACATGATCAATGTTCCGATGATTCCCGCATTCAATCCTACTGTGTCGGTCAGATAGATCATAACGAAACTTGTCAGAAGTCCGTAAATACAGTTTGCCGCCAAGTCTCCTGACCCATACCCGACTTTGTTGTACCATTTCAAATACTTTCTCTCTTCCATTCGTAACTCCTTTCTCGCTCCCATTGTTTTGTGTATTTCGTTCACGAATCACTTGTATTTATTATATAATTACAGCACCTTTTACAAAATACCCAAAATCAACTGTCCGCCTATGAAACCTGTAACCAAATTCAACCTGTTTTATCACTGCCCGAAACGTCTATGAAATAGTGACAGCCGTCTTCACCAGATCTTCTTCGGCAGCGCTGGAACCAACATAGACCGGGTATTCCATTTTCTCAAGTTTCCATTCACGATAAACCGGATCATACCATTTCAGTTTTTCCAGCGGAGTTGTGATCTCAACTTCTTTTTCTTCCCCGGCTTTCAAAGAAACTCTCCGGAATCCTCGAAGCTGTTTCACCGGACGGTCCACTTCGGAATTTTCAAATCCGACATAAACCTGTACGACTTCATCGCCGTCGATCGCTCCGGTATTTTTCACGTTTACCGTCACTTTCAGTTCATCCCCGTCTACGACAGCTTTCGGATCTGTAATATCAAATGTCGTATAGCTCAGTCCGAAGCCATATGGCACAAGCGGTTTCACGCCGTTTTTCTCCAGTCGTGTATAGCCATGATAATATTCGTAATACTGATCAGTCGCCTCCCAGTCTACATGCGGGAGATCGTCCTCGGAATATGGTACGACGTATGGAAGCTTTCCGGATGGATTCACGTCTCCGTAAATGATCTCTGCCAGAGCAGTGCCTCCCTCCATACCCGGATAGTACGCCATGATCACAGCATTAACCTTGTCGTACCATTCGGTCATCATGATCATATTTCCTCCGACAAGAACTGCCGCAGACTTTTCATTGACCGGTCCGACTTCCTGAAGCAGTTTGATTTCGTCTTCATGGAGTCCCAGACTTCTCTTCCGGTCGCCGCCCATTGCTCCGGTATAGTTCGACGCCTGATCTCCGGAAATAAATTCGCCCTCATCATCATAATTGTATCCGACAACAAATACGACTGCGTCGCTCTCCGCCGCCAATTTCTTTGCCCGCTCCAAATCTGAACCGTCATCAAAGATCACTTCACATTCTGCATTTGCTTTCTTGAGTCCGTCTTCCGGAGTTACAACATATGGAGGACGTACCCAGCTGGAACCATGATCTCCGATAATCGCCGTATTGGCAAGCTTCCCGATCAGCGCCAATTTCTTTGTCTCTTCCCGTTTCAGCGGAAGAACGCCGTCGTTTTTAATCAATGTGATTGCTTTTTCCGCAACTTCTTTCGCCACTGCGATATGTTCCGGACAGCCTACTACGGACATATCGTATTCTTTGTGATCTTTATCAAACGCCAGGATTGTCCGCACGATACGAAGCGCCGCGTCATTGATACGCTCTTCCGGAACAAATCCGTCCTGCACCGCTTTTACAAGACGTTCGCCAAAATACTGTGTCCACATCATCTCCATGTCCTGTCCGCCGTTGGCAGCTTCCACCGTATCCAGAACGCCCCAGCAGAAATCCGACATTACAAATCCATCGAAATCCCATTCTTTTTTCAGCACCTGGGAAAGCAGATATTTATGATGTCCGCACTGCACGCCATTATAGCGGTTATACGCGCTCATCACACTTGCAGCTCCGGCATCGATACAGTCTTTAAAATGAGGCAGATATACTTCCTGCTCCGTTCTCTGGTCGCAGGTCACGCTACATTTGAAACGTGCATTTTCCATATCGTTAAATGCATAGTGCTTGACACATGCCATAACATCTTCATCCTGCACACCTTTGACAAGCGCCGCGCCCATTTTTCCGACCTGATAGGTCTCCTCTCCGTACGTCTCCTGACTGCGTCCCCATCCCGGATTGTACGGCAGGTTGATACACACGCCTGCAAACAGATTTCCGCCGAATGCACGCACTTCACGTCCGATACAATTTCCGACTTTCTCTTCCAGTTCCGGTGAAAATGTCGCGCCTCGCGCCATCGATACCGGGAAACAGGTTGATTTTCCAGTTCCACAGACAACTCCTCTTGGTCCGTCTACAAACAGCATCGGCGGTACATTATGTTCCTTCAATCCCCCCGCCGGATATGGAGTCATATTGTAGTGATTGTCATCACTGAGCATTCCGCCCATCATTTCCATGATCTGCTCCTGTGTCACTTTATTCAGATCCACAATGCTCCCGCTCATCAATGAGACTTTCTGCTCCAATGTCAGCTGATCCACGATCTTCTGCGCTTCCTCGGTCACTTTCAGACGGTATTCCTTCGTTGCTCTCATGTTGTCACATCCTCCTTTTTCTTTTCCTTGTCTTTGAACGTCACGAAACATCTCCTTCATCTCTCGTTTCATTTCCGTGTACGTTACCGTGTGTATTAATCATAAAACTATATTGTTATTTCAGTCAATATATTCGTCAAATCTTTTTTATTTTTGTTTGTTTTGTACAATTTCTTTTTATCCAAGCAACAGAATTGCTGGTTTCCAAAGCCGTGTACGAACACATTTTCCGTCACATTTTCAGATTGACAGGATTCTAAAAAAAAGATAAACTTTTAACATATTCAAAAGAGAGTGGGGTATTATATGGCTACCATCAAAGATATCGCACGGGAAGCCGGAGTTTCGATCGGAACCGTAGACCGTGTCCTGCATGACCGGGGAATGGTCAGTCCCGAGACGAAAGCCCGGATCCTGGACGTGATGAAAGAACTGGATTATAAACCAAATCATGCTGCCCAGGGACTTGCCATCCGAAAAAAGAAATTAAAACTTGGCTTTTTGATCCCGGATGACAAGGATCATCCTTTTTATCTGGATATTAAAAAGGCTGCCATGAAAAAGGCTGAAGAACTCAAACAATATGGCGTACAGGTTCTCTTCAAAGTACTGACCGAATCCACTGCCGCACACTTTTTTTCTTCTTTTGATACCATGCTTTCCGAAGAAGAAATTGACGGTGTGATCATGCCCGGATTCCGTGGGTTAGACACCTCTTCCCTGTTCCATACTTTAAAGGACCGGAATATTCCGTTTGTATTTTATAACGGTTTATCCGAGGTCAGGAATTGCCTCGCATATGTCGGCTGCAATTATATCGATTCCGGACGACTTGCCGCCGGTTTAAGCGCCCTGCTCGGAAAGGAAGACGCCCGCGTCTGTATTTATTCCGAGGGAAGCGAGGGAATCCCAAGCCACACCGACCGTATCCGCGGTTTCAAAAAAGAGGCGGCTGACCGCTATCCGGATATGAAGATCTTAGATATCCGTCCGATCAGCGCAAATCAGATCGATAATTTTCTATCGGCGCAGGAAATGTTCCGAATATTTCCCGACGTGAATATCGTCTATGTTGTAAATCCGGCGGATTATGGAATCTGTGAAGCGATCTGCCGCGCCGATAAGAATCATCAAGTCCGGATCATCACCAACGACCTTGTCGCCCG
>ERZ773103.2579-NODE-2579-length-16506-cov-3.896177_pt1 | contig 16506 bp, 11 predicted proteins | sample MGYA00511118_ERZ773103 | MGnify/ENA primary metagenome ERZ773103 (study PRJEB29015, sample SAMEA2737821) | human gut metagenome | biome: human gut; feature: human-associated habitat; material: faeces | place: China | collected 2012 ... | reverse complement strand
GCGCTCCAGCAAGCCAAGGCCTTCCTTGGACTTCCCTAAGGAAACAAATAACAACGCACCAAACAATATGGAGGAAATACTTGATCATCAGATCTGCGGCTTTCACCAATATGTTTTGACATCCCCCGTTCACCTGAACTATGTGAGCAGCAACTTGTGTGAAATGCTCGGCGTTCGACCAAATGCACTGCTGGATGATAGGACAGACCTTTATGCGCAAATGGTGCATCCGGCAGACCGGGAAAAGTATTCCGACTTTATCAATAAAATCATTATGAAAGAACAGTCTCTTGCCGATGAGTACCGCCTTGTAAAAAAGGATGGTACGATTATCTGCGTAAGGGATACTGTTACGACCAAGAGACTGTCGGACGGTACACTCATCGGACATTCTGTTTTAACAGATATCACCGACATGAAAAACGAAAATACCGATCTGCATTTTTTGAATGAAACCGTTCCCTGCGGTTTTTTGAGATATACCTGCGAAAAGCAGCCGAGAATTACATATATCAATTCTAAGATGATTGAGCTTCTTCGTTTCCCGGAAGTGACGGACGGAGAAATGGATTATCTGGAGCTGTATAAAAGCAATATATTCTTGATGATTCCAATGGAGGAGCGCCGCAGATTTTCCAAATATCTTAACCGTGTGTTCTCCGCTGATACTCCTATCGCCGGAGATATGACCTTGCTTCGCTGTGACGGAACCCGTGCGCATATTTTTGGATGGGTCACTAAATGCATCAACGAGCGAGGGGAATCCGAGTTTCAAAGCGTCTGTATGGATATTACGGAGCGCTATCAGACCCGAAAGTCCATCGAAAGCAAACGCTATCTGCAAGCCCTCACCGATGTTTACGATAAGATATTTGAGTTCAATCTGGATGCCAATACCGTAAAATGCCTGCATTGTGAGGAAACCTCGTATTTCAGGCGATTTGAAAATATAGCTATGCAGCTGGAAGATGCGCTGGAAAAATGGTTGATCGCTTCCGTAGCTGCAGAATACCAAGAATCCGTTCGTCACTTTTTTAAGGATTTCTGCCAAAAGAGACTCCGTGGAATGAATGGAAAGCCGCCGCAGATCTCCTATAAGGCTCGTTCTACCGACAACAGCCTTAAGCAATATACGGGCATATTTATCAAGGTTGATGAATCGGTCAGCTTCTATTGCTGCCGTGAGGCAAAAGAGACCGCCGATTCTGCGGCATTGCGGGAAGAAAACAGCCAACTGAAAGAAAAAATGCGTAATTTAGTTACACAATTCTCTGACGGTATTGCAGCGTTTGAAGTTACGGCGGAAGGATTGGTAAAGCCGCTATATGCAACCGAGAATGTTTGCGATTTCTTTGGCTACACCGAGGAAGAATGGCTGCCGTTGACCGAGCGATTTACTCCTTGGGAGAATTTCGTATCATACAGCGAGGTGCCCTATGAGAAATTTGCAGAATTGCTAAAAAGAGGAGAAGCAGAGTTCTCTTATTTTGATTATCAATCTGAAACAGAGCGCAAAATAAAAGCAATCTGTTCCGAGAAAGAGCCGAATGCCAATTCTTCACGTTACGTTATGCTCTATCCGGTGGAAGGCAGTTCTGAAGTCGTGCAGCAAGCCTTGCAGGAAAACCGCACTGTGTCTATCCGTACCTTTGGATATTTCGATGTTTTTGTAGGTGATGTCCCAATTGCCTTCCGCAACAGAAAGTCCAAGGAGCTTTTAGCTTTGCTCGTGGACCGTAAGGGCGGGTATGTTGCTTCCGAGGAAGCCATCAGCTTCTTGTGGGAGAATGAACCGGCAAACACATTAACCCTCTCAAGGTACCGCAAAGTAGCACTTCGACTGAAAAGCACTTTGGAGGAATACGGAATTACAGATATTGTTGAAGCTGTTGACGGAAAGCGCCGTATCGTAATGGATAAGGTTGACTGCGATCTGTACAATTACCTGTCCGGAAAAGAAGAATATTCTCAATTATTCAGAGGAAGTTACCTGACAAACTACAGTTGGGGCGAAACGACTTTGGGTGAGCTGATAAACGAAGAAAAGTGAGCATTTTATGAGCATTTACACACATAAGGTCAACTACTATGAGACAGATAAAATGGGGATTACCCATCATTCAAACTATATCCGCTTTATGGAGGAGGCCAGAATGAATTATCTGTCTGAGATCGGTTATCCGATGACCAGGCTGGAAGAAGAAGGCATTGCATCCCCGGTTGTTTTTGTAACTTGTGAATACAGGCACCCCTCCACCTACAGCGATGAAATCGAAATCGAGGTGGTGCTGGAGAAATATACCGGCGTTAAGCTGTTTTTGTCATATACAATGAGAAATTCAAAAACCAATGAAATCGTAGCAACTGCATCTTCAACCCATTGTTTTATCGATGAGAATGGCAGGCCGATTGAAGTGAGGAAACGCGCACCGGGATTTGATGCTGTACTAAGAGGAATTTCACTAAAAGATAAGGAATAGAACTGTCTAATGAACAAGAAGTGCGTCAATATATCTGATTGTTAAGATGACCGCCTAATCATTAGCATTCCCCGAATGCGCAGCTCATCATATATGATGATTCCGGGGAATTGGGGAGCGCCCCAACAAGCGAAAAAATCAGGATTTCCGAAGGAAGGAAATCCTGATTTTTTGCAGATGTACGGACGTCTGCCCTGCTTGCGGCTAGAATATCACCGCAATTACCTCATTACTTTATTCAACAGCGTTTCATAGCTATCCACTACATCATACACCACATTATCTCCGCTGATCGCTTTGAAATGTTCTCGTGCACAATGAATTTTGGACTCTTCTATCAGCCGGAGCTGCATAGAAGACATATTCAAAAGAATGCTTGGCAATGGTCAAAACTATGGACGCCTTCTATCAGGAGATGCAGATTCCGCGCTTTTCTTTGTATCAGATTGAACGGGATGATGTAAATGCCCGGAATCTGTCCTTCCTCTCTTACGGAGAATTGAGCAGTCAAGGGAAGCCCTTGGATGGAAGAAACTACTCCTGCGTCTACTCCGGACTGCTACCTCCGGGCGAGACGCTGGACAGTATCTATGAGCGCTTCAACCTGCGTCATCCGGCTGATTTTCGAGGCCACTCTCTGAGTGTGAGCGATGTTGTTGTTCTTCACCAGAACGGTCAGGATCAGGCATTCTATGTAGATGCCTTTGGATTCAGGCAGGTTCCTGAGTTCTTCGCACACAACCCGCTGGAGAAGGTTGAGGAGCTTCTGGAAGATGACTATGGTATGATTGACGGGATCATTAACAACGGAGACCGCAAAAAGGAACGGGAGCCTGAGAAAAAGCCTTCTGTTCTGGAGAAACTTCAGGAGAAAAAGACGGAAGTCGAACGACAGCATCAGGACTCAGTTAAGCCGCCCAAAAGCAGAGACTGCGATCATGATCTGAGCTAAAAGAAACGATGCCCGGTGTGGGTTTCCAGAAAGTCTGGTGGCCTGCACCGGGCATTTTTTGCTTTGAAGGCATATTTTCTTTCGTATCGGAAATAATATTTTCAGCGAGAACTTTACAAACGCTCTTTAGAACGCTATAATCTAAAGCGTGATTGTATCTTTGAGGTGGTGACATTATGGATCAGGTATGGGAGAAAATACAGGAGATAGCAGACTCCGGAGAGGGCTTCATCCGAACAGCGGATGTGGAAGCTGCTGGTATCAGCCGGACAAACTTGAAAAAATACATGGACGCGGGTAAACTGGAGCGCATCAGCAGAGGCATTTACACGATAGCAGATGGTTTGGCTGACGAATATGCGCTGTTGCAAGTCCGTTGCTCCAAGGCTGTTTTTTCGTATGGAACAGCGCTGTATCTATTGGGAATGTCGGATCGTGTTCCACATGTCATGGATATGACCGTAGGACAGGGTGCAAATGTGCGTACCGTCACAAAGAACACCCCCAATGTGCGATTCCATTATGTGCAGCCTGAGCTGCTGGAGCTTGGCGTCACCGAATCGCAGTCCCCTCTGGGCGCTACGGTGCGCCTATACGACCGCGAACGGTGTATCTGTGATTTGATCCGGGACAAAGATCAAATGGAGATGCAGCTTTACTCACAGGCTATCAAGGAGTACTTCAAGGGGAAGCCAAACAGTCGGAAACTTTTGAAATACGGGAAAGTCTTTGGAATAGAGAAAGAGATTAGAACCTATATGGAGGTATTGTTATGAAATCCCCGGAACAGTTAAAAGGCGCAATCCGAAACATTGCGGCAAAGAAAAACTTGAGACCGCAGGAAGTGTTGCAGATGTTCCTGTTTGAACGGATTCTGGAGCGCCTTACTAAGTCTCCTTATAGCAACAACTTTATCCTGAAGGGTGGTCTGCTGATTTCCTCTATGATTGGAATCAGTGAACGAACGACAATGGATATGGATACAACGGTTCGCGGGATTACAATGGAAGAAGACGAGATTGTTGAAGTGCTCAAGAAAATCCTTGCCGTGGATGTGCAGGACGGTGTGGAATTTGTCTTTGAGTCTATTGAGCCGATCCGTGAAGAAGATGCATATAACAATTTCCGCGCCCATTTGAAAGCCCGATATGGCAAGATCAATGCGCCGATGAAAATAGATATCACAACCGGCGACAAGATCACCCCGGCAGCAATCCGTTACGACTTCCCGCTTTCCTTCGACGAGCGGAGTGTGCCTGTCATGGCATACACGCTGGAAACGGTGCTGGCCGAAAAATACGAAACAATCATCCGCCGAAATATCGGCACAACACGAGCCAGAGATTTCTACGATCTTCACATGCTGTACCGGCTTTATAAAGACAAGGTAAACATGGAATATCTTCGCGCTGCTGTCATACATACCGCAGAAAAGCGTGGGTCTCTGGAAGAAATCAGGGACTGGCGTGATATTCTGAGAGATATCCGGGAAGAACCGCCGATGCACTTGCTCTGGAAGAGCTATGCAGCGGAGAATAGCTATGCAAGTGAGCTGGAATTTTCCGATGTTTTGGAGACAACGGAACAACTTGCCGCAGACATTGACTTATAATACGCAGCCCGGTGTGGGGCGTCAGACTTGCTGACACCCTGCACCGGGCTTTTTTCTTATCTCATGACTGAGCGATATTCCGCCTGTAAGACTGGCGTGGAAAACAGAAACAACCACTATAACGAAATCAGGATCGTTCCTCGGAATGCTCCGCAGAAATATCGGGACTATTCTTGAGAATGTTTTGGACATTTGCTTGAATTGTTTGAAGCTCTCGATGCTTTGCTCTGGCAAAGGAATAAGATTCATATTGCTCATTTTTCCTTGCTGTCAGCTGCTCCTTTTCCTCTCGGAGACTGGTCATCGTGGGAATCGCTTCTCCATCGGAGAGCTGGTTCAAGGCCTTCCTTGCAGCTTCATAGAGAAGAATTTCCGGTTCATGCGCCTGTCGAAAATCCCTCTTGTTTTTTGCTTTCATATACGCAGCAAACACTTCCTTGTTGGCAAGGTATTGGCCGGTGTAGTGAATGAGCTGATTGACTGTTTTCAGCCGCTTTTCGGTTGCGAGGAGTGCGTCGTGTTTCTCCTGCTGGTCAATTTGAGTGGCAGAAAGAAGCACAGCTAATTCTTCTTGGGTACCGATTCCATTTTCCTGAAGGAACGCCATTGTCTTTGCAAGCTGTTGTAGGTTTCCAACCTTAACCTTCTGCGCATAGTATTTATTTTTCTGAGCCTTGGCACATTTCTGGAGATCCACAACAAGCCGGATTGACGAAGGATACGAGTGTGGCTGACCTGTACGAGAATGATCCGATTGCGCCGATATCTCAGCAGACAAGCTTTTTTGAGCGTTGCGAAAGTAGGTTTCGAGAAATCGCCGGTCGAAGTCTGTTCCAAGCTTACGGGCTGAGATTGCTTTTGCTCTATCAGGAATCAGGTAACTCAATCGGCCGCGACTTTCATGAACGCTGATCCCGTAGTTCTCAAACAGCTTTTGTTGGAACTCGTTCATGTCTACACTGTCGGCCATTGTTTTGCTGATCGCTGTGCGTAACGAGCCAAGGACAGTCTCGAATTTGGTTTCCGCTGGCGTGATTCCTTTTGCTATCTTTTCAGTGTTCTCTGCGTCCAAAGCAGTCTGTCCTTTTCGCTGCGCCCAATATTCCCGGTCGGTTATCCGTACTTTTGCTGGTGCGAGGAGATCCACCTGATAAAGAGATTCCTTCTGGCACATCTCCATTGTTTCCTGCTTGAGATATTCTAGGAAAGTGTTCGAGACATGATGCTTATACCCGGCGCGGCTGTCTGCGGGTCTTTCCATGAAAGATTCCTGTTCAACATCCAGTTTTCTCAGACTGTTGAATACGATATGCACATGAGTATTACCGGCACTGTTATGACCATCACGGTGTGTACAGACAAGGATCTGGTGGCCGGGAAAGTGCTTTTTTGCAAACTCCATCCTTAACTCTTGAGCATGTTCTGGCGTGCGGCCATTTTCAGCACGGTCGCGGGGATCGAAACTGATGATATAGTGATGCGCTTTGATTTCTGAACGACTATTATTTTTACCGTATTGGCGGTTTAACTGCACACATTCTCTTCCATAGGTTTCAGGCGTACAATTGATTCCGGCAATCTCAAAATTCTGGCGGAGAATCATTTCTTCGTTCTCATCGAGAATTGGCTTATTGGTGAATTCATCGTGCTCAAATTGTAAGTACGATGCTGCCGCAAAATAGCTCATGTTTTTGATTGCAATGTGCTTAATGATCGCCATATTCTTTCTCCAGTTCTTCGTTGCAGCGGATAACTATTTTCTCGACTTCTTGCAGAGCGTGATGCAGCTCCTTTGCCAAAGGATTCGTTATCAGACCACCTTCATTGAAGTATCGGGCAATCTGGTTTAGATTGCTTCCAAGCTTATTCAGCTTTGCAAGCTCAGAGACAAGAGCGCTGTCATCGTGTAGAACAATCACCTGCTTTGGAATGCGATTAACCACCAGATGACGGATATAAGCGCCTTTGGTCATCCCACAGTTTTTGGCGTTTGCTTCCAAGATAGCATACACATCATCTGAGAAGCGGACTGGAAGCTGGTGCTCTTTTCGTGGCGTTGTTTTTCTTGTTCGTGCCATATCTGTATTCCCCCTTTTGAATTGGCAGAGACGATTCAAAAGCTGTGAGGCCGCAGGACGAACCACCGGATGGAATCCGGTCATCTGTCGAGGGCTTGGGGAACCGAAATCCCCAACAAGTTGCCGGGTGCAGAACACATGAAATGTGTTATTGCATCCCAAGGCGAAACTTGCTCTAAGATAGTCTCTCTACTTAGAAGTGGGGACTACTTCTAAGCCGCTTTTGCGTGAAAACCTTCCTTTGAGGACTTTGCAGATCATATCCACGAAAAAGTGATGCGATGCTTACACTATTTCTAACAAACGGGTAGAAATTTCAAAGGATCTTTGATATAGTATAATCCAGTATTTTGTATCTTCTGCACGACAACCACTATGAGGTGACGATATGGCTATTTCTTACAAAAATCTTTTCAAGTTACTCATTGACAGAGACATGAAAAAGAAGGATTTAAGAGATTTGACCGGCATTAGCTATGCGACATTGCGAAAGCTGGAGCATGGTGAAAATGTGATGACAGATGTTCTCGATAACATCTGTGTGAAGCTGAATTGTGATCTTGGGGATATTGCGGAGATTGTTCCTGAAGAATCAAGTCCGGAAAAAGGGACAGATAATGTTGTACAATGATATTGGGAGAGTAGAAGAACATGGCTCAAATCGCTGATAGAAGCTTAAAAAATAACAGCCCGTACTCAGCTGTCATTACGCGGGAACACTTTCTCTTCTACGAGATGCGGACTACAGCAAAGCTGCTGTCTGAAGGCTATTCCGAAGAAGAAACAGCAAGCAAGATCGTTGAAGATAACCTTTTCCAATACCCCACGGAAAAGACTGTGCGGCGCATGGCCTTGTCCTGTATTCGCAGATTAAAGGCAATGGATGATGCGTCTCTCATTACCGCAATTGCAAATCAGCCCAGCGATGTAGCAAAGCAGGTCTGTCTGTATGCCATGATGAAGCAGTACCGACTTGTCTGGGACTTTATGATCACGGTCATTGGAACGAAGTTTGAAAGCTTTGACATGACCTTTAGCAAATCTGATTTGAATGTTTTTATGATGCGTCTTCAGGAACAGGATGATTGGGTTGCCACTTGGAGTGAGAATACCATTACGAAAGTCAAACAGGTGTTAGCGCGAGTCCTGATTGAGAACGAGTATATTGACAGTCCGACTGCGGATCATCTGAACCCGGTTCTCATCAGTCCGATATTGGAAAATGCAATTCGAGCCAGCAACGATACAAAGGCGCTGATTGCATTTAACTGCTTGGCATAAAGGAGAAGAAGATATGAGCAATCTGAAAGAACGACTTGACCTGCTCCGTGAGGAAATTCAAAAGCAGGATTTTCTTCAGGGTAAAGGTCTCAGCAACGAAGTGAATATCCGAATCTTCTGCTATGACAGCAGTGAGGAGATGACGGTCACGCATTTCCTTGATCAGATAAAAACGGATCAATCCCTCGGATGCAGACTGGTCGAATGTAACCTGTACAAAACCTTCCTTGCAATCTGTGATGACTTGGATATCATGGATGCTATTCCAGATATGGAAGAAGCAGATGGCGGAGATTTTCTCTTGGAGCAGCTGCACTCTGCCATTGGTGAGGGAGAATTCATAGAGAAAATCCAGAGCAATTATCCGCAGCATGAACCGGGCGATGTTCTTTTAATCACTGGCGTTGGCGATGCTTTTCCGTTCATGCGTGTACATTCCCTGCTGGAAGCATTGCAGCCTTATTTCTCAGATATCCCGATCTTGGTTATGTATCCCGGAGAGTTTGACGGACACTATCTGAAGCTCTTTGGAAGACTGACACCAAACGATTATTACCGGGCTTTCAATATCATCGGAGGAGGACAGAACCATGCAAATTCGTAACATGTTTGCTGAGAACATCAACAGACCAATTAACGGTGTCATCAAAGTCGATCAGGATACTGCGGATGTTATCGAGCAGGAAGTCCGTGAGTATGTGATTACCAGAGAACTGAAGAAGCATTTCATCAGCTTTTTCGACTATTACAGCGATAGCTTTGACAAGCCAACAGATGATATCGGCGTGTGGATTTCCGGCTTCTTTGGAAGTGGTAAATCTCACTTTCTGAAGATGCTGTCCTACATTCTTGAAAACAAGCCTGTGGGAACAACTACTACCGTTGAAATGTTTCGCAAGAAGTTTGAGGATGATCCTGCAACCTTCATGCTGATTGACAAAGCGACTCGCAGTAAAACCGAGACCATCCTGTTCAACATCGACATTGAAGGCTCCATCAACAAAGACAAGACCGCTGTTCTCCGTGTCTTTGCCAAGATGTTCTATAACCACCTTGGTTTCTTTGGCGAGAATCTGAAGGTTGCGATGCTGGAACAGTACATTGATCAGCTTGGTAAGACCGAAGAGTTCCGGCGTATTTTTGAGGAGAAAAAGGGCAAGCCTTGGGTGGATCAGCGGAAGGCCTTTGCGTTCAATGGAAAGTTCATTATCCCGACTTTGATGGAAGTTCTGGATATGAGCGAAGATGATGCAAAGCGCTGGTTTAATGACAAAACCGCTGTTGACTTCTCCATTGCACGGCTTGTGGAAGATATCAAAGCCTATGTTGGCAAGAAGCCCAGCGACTTCCGTCTTCTGTTCATGATCGACGAAGTTGGTCAGTATGTTGGAACAGACACTGACATGCTTCTGAACCTTCAGTCTTTGACTGAAAAGATTGGCAGTGAGTGCGGCGGCAAGGTTTGGGTCATGTGTACCGGTCAGGAAGCCATTGATGAAATCATCAAGGTTCGTGCAGATGAGTTCTCTCGCATTCAGGCGCGTTTCAAGACCAGACTCAGCCTGTCTTCTTCCTCCGTGGATGAAGTAATCCAGAAGCGTATTCTGAAGAAAAAGCCCGATGTTGAGAAGACGCTGGAAGGTCTGTATCACGAGAATGATTCCGTGCTGCGCAACCTCTTCAGCTTCAGCGGTTCCGTTTTGGATATCAAGGGCTACGCCGGTGCATCTGAGTTTGCTCAGGACTTCCCGTTTGTGCCTTATCAGTTCATCATCATGCAGAAGGTCTTTGCAGAGATTCGCAAGCACGGTAACTCCGGCAAGCACCTTTCCGGTGGTGAGCGTTCCATGCTGTCCGGTTTCCAAGAGGCTGCACAGAAGGTGCAGGATAAGGACGAGTATGCACTGGTACCGTTCTTCCGTTTTTACGATACCGTCCACACCTTCCTTGACAGTTCGATCCGTCGCGTGATTGAGCGCTGCGAGAAGGCTGCTGACATTGGCGCAGGAATCGAAAGCATGGATGTGGATGTTCTGAAGCTCCTGTATCTGATCCGCTATGTGGACGATATTCCTGCCAATATTGATAACATTGTCATCCTCATGTCTGATGATATCCGGACTGACAAGATTGTTCTCCGCGAAAAGGTGAAGGATTCCCTGAACCGGCTCATGAGCCAGAATTACATCGGCAGAACCGGCGAGACCTATCACTTCCTGACGGATGAGGAGCAGGATATTCAGAAGGATATCAACAACACGGTCGTGGATACCGCCTCCATTGTGGAGAAGATTGCACAGATGATCTATGCGGATATCTATCAGACCAAGAAGTTCCGTCATGGTATCTATGACTTCGATTTTGACAAGATGGTGGATGGAGTGACCACTGGCGCTGTCACCGGTGGCATGAAGCTTCGCTTCCTCACGGTTGCTACGGATGCGGTTGAGAAATCCGAGCTGCGTCTGATGACGGAATCCAAGGGTCAGGCAATCGTTGTTCTCTCTGGTGCTTCCTACTACGAAGCACTGGAAAAAGCGATGAAGATCCGCAAATTCGTGAAGCAGCGCAATGTATCTCAGCTTCCCAAGTCCGTTCAGGATATCATCCGCAATCAGCAGGATGAAGCAGGCCACTATGAGCTGGCTGCTATGGAAGATCTGAAGAAAGCAATTACCGATGCGGCCTTCTATATCGACGGAGAACATGTGGAGATCAAGAGCGGTGAAGCGAAGTCCCGCATTGATCAGGCGCTGGAATATCTTGTGTCCCATGTTTACAGCGAACTGGAACTGGTCGAGAAGAATTTCTCTACGGATGCAGATATCATTGAGATTCTGAACGGGAACTTCATTGCAGGCGCAGAGCCGAACCGGGATGCTGCTGCCAAGGTGGAGGAATATTTGATTGTTCAGGACAGAATGAAGCTGCCCACCTCCATGTTTGATGTTCAGAGCCGCTATTCCGCAGTGCCTTATGGTTGGCGTGAAATAGATATTGCCGCAGTCGTTGCCCTGCTGATCAACCAGCAGAAAGTAACCATCAAGTACGGCGGCGCAACCATTCAGCCCACTGACCCGAAGCTCCCGGATATGCTGCGGAAGAAGAGTGAGGTCGGTAAAACCAGTATTTCCAAACGGCAGGTTGTCACGGCAATCAAGATGAAGGCCGTGAAGGATCTTCTTCGTGAGTACTTCGATGTGATGGATGTGCCGGATAACGAAGATAGCCTTGTTGCCTTTATTGTCAAGAAGTTCGAGGAGCAGAAAGCCCACTACGAAACGCTGGAGCAGAAGTACAGCTCTGGCCGGAAGTATCCGGATCGTGGCAAAGTCTCCGATGCCATTCGTCTGATGACCGATATTCTTTCCCAGCGGAAAGACAACATCGCCCTGATTGATCGTGTCCTGAAGCAGGAAGACAAGCTCTTTGATACGAAGGAAGGCCTTCAGGATGTGGAGACCTTCTTCAAAAATCAGGTTCAGATTTTCGATGCAGCGGCGCAGATGGAGGAAGACCTCCGCAACGAATTGGATTACCTTTCCCATGAGCCGGAAGCCAATGCAGCCCTCAACAAGATCCGTCTGGTTGTTGCGGTACAGGGAGGCTTCAGCTATAAGAAAATCCCGGAGCTGAATGGCCTCATGGCAACTGTTCGTGAGGGGCATGACCGCCTGCTGGAGTTCAAGCGTGAAGAGCTGAATGATGTGATCGTTCAGTGCATGGGCGCAATTCATCAGGCAAGCAAGGGTGATTTTAAGACCAGAGATCTCATTGACAAGGCAGATACCTACTTCTCTCAGCAGAAGGAAAAGGTTCGGAGCTACCAGAGCCTTGCCCTGTTGGACGGCCTGATTCCGCCGATGCTTCAGTATAAGGACAGCATGGTTGGCAAAATCGAGACAGCTTTGGAACCGCCCAAGCCGGTCGAGCCTCCCAAGCCTCCTGTCAGCAACGGCGGCACGGTTCCGCCTGCGCCCAAGAAAATCATCCGTCCCTATAACCGTTCCATCATCTTCCCGGCAAAGAGACTGGAGACTACGGAAGATGTCGATACCTATGTGGAGCAGATGCGGAAACAGTTGATGAAGCTTCTCGAAAACTGCGATGGCATTCAGCTGAAATAAGGAGAAATCTTTATGGATAAGAACGCAATCAAGAAATATGCAGTCTGGGCGCGGCGGGAGCTGATCTCCCGTGTCTCCCAAAAGGCTGCTTTCTATGGAATTACAAATACGGATCACGGAACTGTCGGCGCAGAGAGCGTGGATGGGCGTGTTCTGACTGCCGCCGAAAAGAAACAGCGGGATGCCCTGATTCATCAAATCCAGAAGGACGGCTATGAGCAGACAATCGAGGAAGTGGCCTACACTTGGTTCAACCGCTTCTCTGCCCTGCGCTATATGGAGGTCAATGGCTATCTGCCCACCCATGTCCGTGTGTTCACAGATGATACCGGCGCATTGAAGCCTCAGATTCTGACCGAGGCAATCAATCTGGAGCTGGACGGTCTTGATATGCAGAAGGTCTACGACCTGAAAAACAGCAATCAGGATGAAGCGCTGTACCGCTATCTGCTGATTACCCAGTGCAATGCGCTGAACGCTATTCTCCCCGGTATGTTCCAGAAGATTGAGGACTACACGGAACTGCTGCTGCCGGACAATCTCCTGCGGGAAGGCTCTGTCATTGAGCAAATGGTCACGACCATCCCGGAAGAAGATTGGACAGATCAGGTGCAGATTATCGGCTGGATGTATCAGTACTACAATGCTGAGAAGAAAGATGATGTATTTGCTGCCCTGAAGAAGAATGTCAAAATCACGAAGGAGAATATCCCCGCTGCAACCCAGCTGTTTACGCCGGACTGGATTGTCCGCTACATGGTAGAAAACAGCCTTGGTCGTCTGTGGCTGGAAGGACATCCTGATGTTAAGAATCAGTTTTTGCCGACAGAGGAAGAACAGTCTGCCTATGCTGCCGGAAACCGTGATCCAGAGGACACCAAATGGCATTACTATCTGGAAGAAGCTGAGCAGGAACCAGAAGTGCAGGCACAGCTGGCAGAAATCCGTAAGGAATATGCTGCACTGACACCGGAACAGTTGAAAGTTATTGACCCCTGTATGGGTTCCGGCCATATCCTTGTTTACATGTTCGATGCGCTGGTGAAGATTTACGAAGCTTACGGCTACTCTGCCCGTGATGCCGTGAAGTCTATTGTTGAGAACAACCTATGCGGTTTGGACATTGATGACCGTGCGGCGCAGCTGGCTTACTTTGCGGTAATGATGAAAGCCCGTCAGTATGACCGCCGCTTTTTCAGCCGTGGTATTCAGCCCCATGTTTATGCCATCGTGGAGAGCAATCATGTAGATAAATTTGCTGTGGACTATTTCTGTAATGGCGATGCGAAGCTGAAAAAGGCTATGGAAACCATCATCAGCGAGCTGCATGACGCAAAGGAATACGGCTCGATTCTGACCGTAACACAGCAGGATTGGTCTGCGCTGTATGCCCGCTTTGTAGAGATCGAAGAGGATATCAGCATCTCCCGTGAAGCTGCCCTGAAAGAGCTGTTGCCGCTGGTGCAGGTGGCGGAAGCGTTGGCTCAGAAGTATGATGTGGTGGTGACGAATCCGCCGTATATGGGTAGTTCCGGGATGAGTGGGAAACTCAACGAATACTTAATTGATAACTACCCTGACAGTAAAAATGATTTGTTTTCCGTTTTTATTGAGCGTACATTCAAAATGCTGAACAGTTCCGGATTGCAGGCAATGATCACACAGTATGTCTGGATGTATAAAACCACATATACAAAATTTAGAAAGAAAATGCTGTCCCATCGGCTCATTAACATGGTTCACCTTGGGGCTGGTGCATTCGATGAAATATCTGGAGAAATAGTAAATACAGTATCGTTTGTTAATTGCAAGAAACCTCCGTTGCAGTATCAGAGTACTTGTGTAAAACTCACTGAGATGATTGGCGAAGAAGTAAAACGAACGGCTTTCTTCGATAAAAATTATTATTATATTGCCAAACAATACCGTTTTTTATCTGTTGCAGAATACATTTATGCTTACTGGATAAGTCAGCACGTGTTTGAAATTTTGTCAACCGCGCAGACAGCCGATATGATTGCAGCTCCAAGGAAAGGGCTTACTACCGGAGATAATGAATCATTTGTTAGATTATGGCATGAAATTGATACAAGAGAGTTTTATGCTATCTCAGGTAATTGCTGGTTTCCTATGACAAAAGGTGGATTATTTAGAAAATGGTATGGAAATAACGAGTATGTCGTTGATTGGAAAGACAATGGATATAAATTAAAAAATTTCAAAACTCCAGATGGAAAACTCCGCTCTGTTCTCAGAAATACACAGTATTATCTTCGTGAGAGCATTTCATGGAATGATACAGGTTCGGGGGATCTTGCTTTCCGCTATCAAAATAATCAATACATACCAAATGCATCAGGGCCATGTGTGTATCGTACAAGTGAAATTAGCCTAGAATATCTCATGGGGCTATTTAACTCAAAAATCTCAAGAGTATTTATGCAAGTAATCGCACCTGCACTGAAATTTGAAGTTGGACAAATTTCAAGATTTCCAGTGCTCTGGGAGAAAACAGAATCTTCAGAGATAGAAAATAGAGTTAATTCCAATATTGATATTTCAAAAAGCGATTGGGATTCTTTTGAGACCTCTTGGGATTTTGTTCGGCACCCATTGGTTGAAAATCAACGGTACGCCGCTATACATCACCCCAACGAAGCGGACTCTCCTGATCATCATCTGGATGCAGCCTATCAAATGTGGGCAGTTGCCGCAGAACGCAGATTCCAGCAGCTCAAAGCCAACGAAGAAGAACTGAATCGTATCTTTATTGACATTTATGGCTTGCAAGATGAGCTGACGCCAGAGGTTGAGGACAAGGATGTGACCGTGCGAAAGGCTGATTTGGGGAGAGATATTCGCTCCTTTATCTCCTACGCTGTGGGCTGTATGTTTGGTCGCTACTCTCTTTACAAAGATGGTCTGATTTTTGCAGGTGAACCCTATTCTTTGGAAGCTTGGGTAGAAAAAATGAATGACCAACCGGGAACTATCAGCCATGAAGAACTGGTTCGTGCCTATCATAATGAGGGCGTCATTGTCAATGAGATGTTCTTCCCGGATACCGACAACATCATCCCCATCTGCGACGATGATTACTTCGACGACGACATCACCAGACGCTTTGTAAAGTGGGTAGAAGCTGTTTATGGCAAGGACACACTGGAGGAAAACCTGAAATTCATCGCAGACGCGCTCGGTAGCAAAGGTACGCCCCGTGATGTTATCCGCAGTTACTTCTTGAATGATTTCTATTCTGACCATTGCAAGACCTATCAGAAACGCCCGATTTATTGGCTGTTTGACAGTGGTAAGAAGAACGGATTCAAGGCGCTGATCTATATGCACCGCTACAAGCCGGACATCATTGCCAGGATGCGTACCGACTATGTGCATGAGCAGCAGAGCCGCTACCGCACCGCCATTGCCGATCTGGAAAACCGGATTGCAAATGCCGATACCGGCAGCCGTGTGAAGCTGACCAAGCAGCTGACCAAGCTCCAGAATCAGGCCGAGGAGCTGCGGGTGTACGAAGAAAAAATCCATCACCTTGCCGACCAGATGATCCGGATCGACTTGGATGACGGCGTGAAGCACAATTATGAGATTTTCAAGGATGTGCTGGCAAAAATGAAGTAAAGGAGGGCTTGCTTATGATGCCGGATGAAAAAAATCAAGAATTCCAGTGAGCTAGAGTTTGCTGTGTTCTGCATTGAGAATGTTGCAGCAAAGCTGGGCGTGGATGCGGAGCGTGTCTATCAGGCGTTCACGGAAAAGAGCGATATTCTGAATGGCTATATTGTGCCGGAATATGAAGTACTGCACACACAGAGCAAAGAGTATATCGTAGATGACCTCCTTGATGTGATGCGGGAAAGAGAAGTTGAAATCTACTCTCCTGATAGCGCTTTTCAAAGTGCGCAACCATCCGACAAAAAAGCAAATCCGATTTTACTTCAGATGAAATACAGCCGTG
>ERZ773103.2575-NODE-2575-length-16534-cov-7.687056_pt1 | contig 16534 bp, 10 predicted proteins | sample MGYA00511118_ERZ773103 | MGnify/ENA primary metagenome ERZ773103 (study PRJEB29015, sample SAMEA2737821) | human gut metagenome | biome: human gut; feature: human-associated habitat; material: faeces | place: China | collected 2012 ... | reverse complement strand
GCCGGAGCTCATCAACCGCGGCTACATCTACATCGCGCAGCCGCCCATCTTCGGCCTCAAGAAGAAGAACTCGCGCTCGCCGAAGATCGAGCGCTACATCTACGACGAGAGCTCGCTGGGCTCGGTGCTGGCCGAGTACGACGATCCGAACAAGTTCGACGTGCAGCGCTACAAGGGCCTGGGCGAGATGGACCCGGACCAGCTGTGGGAGACCACGATGGAGCCGGCTACCCGCACGCTTCTGCAGGTGAGCATCGACGACGCCGCCGAGGCCGAGCGCGTGGTGAGCGACCTCATGGGAGACCAGGTGGAGCCGCGCAAGGAGTTCATCCAGAAGCACGCGCGCGACGTCCGATTCCTGGACATCTAGCGTTCTGGTGGTCTGACGACCGCCGGAATACCTCGCTGACTTACTACGCCAACCTGTAAGGTAGGAGATTTATGGCAGACAACAACGATTCTTTCGACGAGTTCTTGAATCGCGCCGAAGAGGATTACGACGCGGGCGACATCGAAGCGGCCGAGGCCGGCGACGAAGACGACGTGCTGAACGACGTCGAGGGCGGTGAGGACGAGTCGCGCCCCGGCGCGTTCGTGTCCGAGGAGAACAAGGCGCGCTCGCTGATCGACATGTCGTCGATCGCGAACCCGCACGGCTCCATCGTCGAAGGCGCCAACGGCGGCGAGGGCACCATCGTGCGCTCCGCCTACCTCGGCAAGGAGATGCAGACGTCGTTCCTGGAATACGCCATGAGCGTCATCGTCTCGCGCGCCCTGCCGGACGTGCGCGACGGCTTGAAGCCGGTTCACCGCCGCATCCTGTACGCCATGAACGAGTCCGGCTACACGCCGAACCGCCCGCACATGAAATCGGCCCGTACGGTCGGCGACGTCATCGGCAAGTACCACCCGCACGGCGACTCCGCCGTGTACAACACGATGGTGCGCTTGGCCCAGCCGTTCTCGATGCGCGTGCCGCTGGTGGACGGCCACGGCAACTTCGGCTCCATCGACGGCGACGGCGCGGCGGCCATGCGTTACACCGAGTCCCGTCTGGACAAGGTGGCCATGGAGCTGCTGCGCGACCTGGACAAGGAAACGGTCGACTTCCAGCCCAACTACGACGAGAGCCTCGAAGAGCCCACGGTTCTTCCCGCGCGCTTCCCCAACCTGCTGGTGAACGGCTCGCAGGGCATCGCCGTGGGCATGGCCACGAACATCCCGCCGCACAACCTGGGCGAGACCATCGACGCCACGTGCCTCATGCTGGACAACCCCGACGTCACCACCGAAGAGCTGATGAAGGCGCTGCCCGGCCCGGACTTCCCCACTGGCGGCATAATCATGGGCAAGAAGGGCATCCGCGACGCGTACGAGACGGGCCGCGGCTCGCTGACCGTGCGCGCGAAGTGCAAGGTGGAAGAGGGCAAGAACGGCCGCAGCTCCATCGTGGTCACCGAGATCCCCTACCAGGTGAACCGCCAGCGCCTGCTGGAAAAGCTGGGCGAGCTGGTGCGCGAGAAGAAGCTGCCCGAGATCAGCAACATCCACGACGGCGCCGACCGCCACGGCATCGACATCATCATCGACCTCAAGAAGGACGCCATCCCGCAGGTGGTGCTGAACAAGCTGTACAAGCACACGCAGCTGCAGGTGGGCTTCGGCGTGATCATGCTGTCGCTGGTGGACGGCGCGCCGCGCGTGCTTTCGCTGAAGGAGATGCTGCACTACTACATCGCGCACCAGGAAGAGGTCATCGTCCGCCGTACGCGCTACGAGCTGGCGAAGGCCGAGGAGCGCGCGCACATCCTCGAAGGCTTGATCATCGCGCTGGACAACATCGACGAGGTCATCCACATCATCCGCTCGTCGCAGACCGACAAGGAAGCGGCCGAGCGCATGACCGAGCGCTTCGGCCTGACCGACAAGCAGACCGCCGCCATCCTCGAAATGCGCCTGCGCCGCCTGACCGGCTTGGAGCATCAGAAGATCGAGGACGAGTTGAAGGAGCTGCTGGAGAAGATCGCGTACTTCAAGCGCGTCCTGTCCGACGACCAGCTGGTGCACGACATCATCAAAGAGGAGCTGTCCGAGGTCAAGAAGAAGTTCGGCAGCCCCCGCCGCACGCTCTTGTCCGAGGCGGCCAAGGATCTCGATGTCGAGGATCTCATCGCCGAGGAGAGCATGGTCGTCACGATGACGAAGGCCGGCTACGTGAAGCGCCTGCCCGTGGCCACCTACCGCCAGCAGAAGCGCGGCGGCAAGGGCATGTCGGGCGTGAACCTCAAGGACAACGACTACGTCGAGCACCTGTTCGTGGCGTCGACGCACTCCTACATGCTGTTCTTCTCCACGAAGGGCAAGGTGTACCGCCTGAAGGTGTACGAGCTGCCCGAGGCGTCGCGCCATGCGCGCGGCACGGCCATCGTGAACCTGCTGCCGCTTGAGAAGGGCGAGACCATCTCGGCCGTCATCGCGACGAAGGACTTCCCGTCCGACGAGTACCTCATGTTCGCCACCGAGCACGGCATGGTGAAGAAGACGTCGATGGACCTGTACGACCGCACGCGCCGCGACGGCCTGATCGCCATCAGCCTGAAGGACAACGACCGCCTCATTTCGGTGAAGCGCGTGGCTCCGGGCGAGAAGGTGCTCATGGTGTCCAGCGCAGGCAAGGCCATCATGTGGGACGAGGGCGAAGTACGTGCCATGGGCCGCGACACCATGGGCGTGCGCGGCATGAACGTGCCGCCCATCGCCAAGGTGCTGGGCATGGAGATCGCGCAGCCCGATACCGACCTGTTCGTCATCACCGAGAAGGGCTACGGCAAGCGCACCCCCATCGCCGAGTACCCCGAGCACCATCGCGGCGGCCAGGGCGTGTTCACCATCACGATGACCGAGAAGAAGGGCCTGCTGGCCGTCATGAAGATCGTCGCCGAAGACGACGAGATCATGATTATGTCCGAGGAAGGCGTGTGCGTGCGCACCCCGGTGTCGGGCATCTCCGAGCTCGGCCGTTCCACGCAGGGCGTGTGCGTGATGAAGACGGCCGACAAGGACCGCGTGACCGCAGTGGCCATCTCCAGCCGAGGCAAGAAGAAGAAAGCCTCCGGCGCGCAGGTGGAAGGCGAGGAGCTGGACGAGAACGCCATCGATGAGCTTGAAGACGGCGCCGAAGGCACCGCCGAGATCGAGAGCGTCGAAGAAGCAGAGAACGCGGAAGGCGACGAAGAGTAGAAAACAGCCTCCAGCGTAACCTTGAATGCCCCGCCTCGCATCCTGCGAAGCGGGGCATTCTCTTTTTGGCGCGCCGCGCTGCCACCCAGCGAATGTTTCATGTGAAACATTCGCTCCCGCACTGCACCTGTCACGCGCCCGAATGTTTCATGTGAAACATTCGGCCTCTTTCGCGTTATCGCTTGCGGCTCTCTTCGTTCGCGATGTTTCACGTGAAACATTTTCTTTCCCTCTGCCTCATGAATGCGAAAAACATGAAGGAACCCGCAGCCCCCTGGCGGGTTGTTGACGTGCCGTATACTGCACGCCTCATGACTGTTATCGACGGCCGCCAACGCGGCCGTTCATGCGAAAGGAGGACGGAAACCCATGTATCGAGCAGCTGCCGCGCAAGCGGCGCACCTGTCGTCGAAAGCGCGCGGAGCCGCGAAGCGCGCGCAAACGACGCGCCGCGAACGCGCCCTGCGTTCTCCGGCGGAGAAAACCACAGCCGGCGACGTGTTCGTGCTTTCCGTCCCGCTGTTCGTGGAACTGTTCATGCAAATTATGATCGGGAACATCAACCAATTTATGCTGGCGCCGCTGGGAACCGAGCCGGCCGCCGCGGTGGGAAACGCGCTGCAGATCCTCAACATCGTGACCATCGCGCTGTCGGCCATGGGCACGGCTTCCACCGTGCTCGTGACCCGCGTGCTGGGGAAATCGTCGGCGACCAGCAAGGTGTCGGAGATCGCCACTGTGGCCCTCGTGGTGAACGTAGCGCTCGCGGCGGCCATGACCGCGGTGCTGTTCCTCTTTTGGCCGCAGTTCTTCTCCTGGCTGCACATCGACGGGTCCATCACGGGAATGGCGTCGTCGTTCCTGCTGATCGTCGGCTCCACCACGGTGGTGCAAGGCGCGTTCTTCGCGTTCACGGCTTTGCTGCGCAGCTACGCGCGCGGCGCCGACGTGATGCGCGCCAGCCTGGCGATGAACGCGGTGAACATCGCAGCCAGCGCCGTGCTCATCGGCGGCGTCGCGTTCGTCCCGGCGTTCGGGGTGGAAGGCGCGGCGGTAGCGAACGTGGTGGCGCGCGTCGCAGGCCTCGCGGTGGCATGCCGCCTCGTGCTGCGCCATACCGATGTGCGCATGCGCCTGGCGTACCTGCGCCCGTTCCCCTGGAAGACGCTTCGGCGCATGCTGGGCGTGGGCATCCCCTCGTCGGGCGAGCAGATGAACTACGACCTCGCACAGATCGTCATCCTGTCGTTCATCAACGTGCTGGGCACCACGGTGGTCACCGTGAAGGTGTACTGCTCGATGATCGCGGGCATCGCCTACCTGTATTCCATCGCGTTGTCGCAGGCGACGCAGATCGTGCTGGGGTATCTGTTCGGCGCGGGCAAGTTCGATGCGGTCGCGCGGCGCGTGTGGGTGGCCGATCTCATCGCCGTGGCGCTGACCACCTGCGTGTCCACGCTCATCTGGATCAACGCCGACGCGGTGTTCGGCCTGTTCACCGCCGATCCGATGGTGCACGAGCTGGGTCGCCAGGTGCTGCTTGTGGAGATATTCCTGGGTATCGGGCGTGCGCTCAACATCGTGATGGTAAAGGCGCTCATCGCGGTGGGCGACGTGAAGACCCCGGTGACGGTGAACGTCATCTCGTCGTGGATATTCGCGGTGGCAGGCGGCTATGCGCTGGGAATCGGCTTAGGCTGGGGCATCGTGGGCATGTGGGTGGCCATGTGCGTGGACGAGTGGCTGCGCGCCGGGTTCCTGCTGGTAACGTTCGCACGCGGAGGATGGCGGCGGCGCGCTCAGGAGCGGCGGCCCGAGCCTCGGCTCGAAACGCCTCCGGATGCCGTGGAGACTCCGGCCGTGTCGTACGCGAAGCCGTCGATGTTCGTGTTGAAGAAGCCCAGCGCAACGGGCCGTCCGAAAGAACCGGGCGCCGTCAGCCTGTCGGCGATTATGGGGCTGGCGCTGGCCGACGACGGGGGCTTGACGCATGGGATCGTTCAGGCCGTCATCGATGCCTTGACGGCACTGTGGTAGGCGGCGGAAAGCTTTCCGCCGGCTGAATCGGTCAGCCCTCGAAATCTTCCGGGGCGAGACCTTCGAGAAACTTTTTGAACTCGGACAGTTCGGCTTCGCTCGCTTCCGGTTCCGTCCGCCTCAGCACATAGGGGAACGAAGCACGCTCCAGCACATCCTCCTCGATATAGATGGGAGCTTTCTGCCGCACGGCCAGCGCCAACGCGTCGCTCGGGCGCGCGTCGAGGTCGATGAGGCGGTCGTGCTGGCGCAGCGTGAGCCGCGCGAAGAACGTCGCACCCTGCACGTCGTTGATGACCACGTGGTCGATCTGCGCGTCGAGGTTCGTCAGCGCGTCGAGGAACAGGTCGTGCGTCATCGGCCGCGAGAACCGCGCTTTTTCCAGCGCGATGCCCATTTGCGTCGCTTCGTTCACGCCCACCCAGATGGGGATGATGCGCGACTTTCCTTCTTGGACGATCTCCTCTACCGGTTGCAGCACGATGATGGACGGCGACGGCGCCGCCGAGACGATCAGCGTTTGAACGGTAACGGGAATCATCGGCACTCCTCCTCGGGTTTCTTGCGTCGCGTCGCGCGCGGCCGGCCTACCGATTATAGCGCTTCGGCAGGGTCGCCGGTCGCATCGCCGTGGCGTTTCGGTTTCAAGATACGGACGGTCGTGTTTTCACGCGAGCCTTCAGCAGCTGCTCCATGCTTCGGTACGCGGGCGATTTTGCTCCTTTGAGCGTGATGAGGCAAAGAGGGATTGCCTTCGCATCTTCGCTTGCGAGGGGAATCATCCGGCTGCGGGGAAGCATCTCGCCAAGCGGGGCGATGTTCACCATGAAGCACACCGCGTGCTTGACGTAGAACTGGCGCGGCGCGTCGAACGCGAGCGGTTCGACAATCGGCGATTTCAGCCCGTCTTCGTGGTACATGACCAAGATGGATTCGTTGAAATGGTCGAACGTGCGCGAAGATATCACGCGGTAGGGCTCCAGCTGTTCGAGGGATACGGCGTTTTGGCGGGCCAGAGGGTGATTCGCAGCCATGCAGATTCCTGCGGGAACTGTTCCCATGGGGAAGCAATCGAAGCCGGGGCGGTCGAGCGGCCCGATGGTGATGAGCGCATCGCATGACCCCGCGCGAAGGGCGTCAAGGCCGGCTTCTCCTGTTCCGATGGATGTTTCGGTTCGGGCGTTCAGGTGCTTGTCGAAGAACGCAGCCATGTTCGCGCGGGCTTTCGCGTTGTTGCAGAACGCCGGTGCGACGAGGAACAGCCGGAGTTTGACGGGTTTTTCGTCGCAGGACTCGCTTATCAGCTCCAGCTCTCGAAACGACGAATCGACTTCGGCGGCCTTTTCCAGGAACGCCTCGCCGAGGGGCGTGAGTTCGATGCCTTGATGGCTGCGATCGAACAAGTTCTCTCCGAATTCGGATTCGAGGTCTGCCATCGACTTCGACACTGCCTGCACGGAAATGCCGTGCTCGCGAGCGGCCGAGGACAGGCTGCCGCGATTCGCGACGCTGACGAAGTACTTGATCTGTTTGATGTTCAATGAAGCGTTCCCCTTCCGATGCCAAGCTCGGTGCTTGGTCTTAGCGTACCATGCATCGGAATGCGCACCCGAGTGCACGGCTCTCGAGTTGGAAAAAACGCCGTCGTTACCGGATATTCAAAAACTGGTAAGAAATATTCAAAAAGTGCTTGACCGAACTTAGTGATTCGACGTATAGTGATCAGGCACTTTTTTTGGGCCCGTAGCTCAGTTGGTTAGAGCGCACGCCTGATAAGCGTGAGGTCGCTGGTTCAAATCCATTCGGGCCCACCATTTTTTGCAATAAACGCTCCACCGTGAGCCGAGTTAGCCGGTGGAGCGTTTATTAATTTCTAGACGCGGTTTTATGCAGTTCGCGACTAGCCAAAGAATGTGCAACTTGGGGCATTAGCTCAGCTGGGAGAGCGCGGGCTTTGCAAGCCTGAGGTCAGGGGTTCGATCCCCCTATGCTCCACCATACGTTATTCATCCGAACCCCCGCCGAGAGGCAGGGGTTCGTTGTTTCTGGTCGTGATCGGTTGAGAGCCCTGCCGCGCGCGTTCAACTCTCAGATAGCACTGTGCGTACCCGGTCGGAGAACTCCGTCGCCCGGTTCCGACTCGCGAACTTATGAGCTCGCTGTCGAAGGGACTTCTCTTTACCGAAGATGTTTCACGTGAAACATTTGTTCGTTTATCTTGCGTCATTGTGACAAGTGTTTCACGTGAAACACAGCCTCCCGCGGTTTCGCGCTGCGCTCTTTTCCCACGTGCATTCTGTGAGCGCAAGCCGGAAACATCGTGATCGTGCAGGTGGCATGGTAGAATCCTGCTTCGGATATCAACCGCGAAACCGGCACATGGGGAGCTATGAATCGAACGGAAGCACTGCGCATTTTAGGACTGGACGATGATGCCACGCCCGAAGATGTGAAAACCGCCTACAAGGAAACGGTGCAGATCCTGCATCCCGACCGGTTCGCCAGCAATAAGAAGCTCCAAGATCGCGCGACTGAGCAGTTCAAGAACCTCCAAGAAGCATACGACTACCTGACCAGCGGAAAAGGCTCGCGCACCTCCGCTCGCGATCCGCGCGCCGCTGCCGAGCGCGCCCGCAGCTACACGTCGTCCAACCAGGTTGAGGCGCGCATGGCCGGCGTAGCCGCCGCACGCACGCAGCTGGTTAAGCAGCGCGATGTGGCGCTTGACGAGCGTCGTAACGGCATTGTCATGACCGCTATCGGCGGCATCGTGGCGCTGATAGCCGGCCGCCGGCCGTTCGGCCTGTTCGGTATCGTTGCCGCCATTGCAAGTGCCGCCGCTGTGTGGGGCATCGTGCAGGTCGTGTCGTCCCAGAGAACCATCGCCATGCTCAACGAACATATCGCCGAGCTCAACAAGGAAGAGCGCCGCCTCGCCGAGGAGTTGGACGACGTGTAACCGCCGTACTTCGCCGGCGGTCGTCTCTCCTTATCGTCCCGATCGCCCGGCAGCGCCTGCCTTGTCGCCCGAAACGTGCGGAATTCAAGCGGAAAACGCACCTTTCGGGCGACAATCGTCCTCTGCGGGAGCGGTACCCGCCGCAGGCCCCATCGTAAGGATCATCGCCGCGCCGATTTAGGCATGGCTTGAATAGAAAGAAGAAGAAAGGCATGAAGCAAGAGAACATCCGCAACGTCGCCATTATCGCGCACGTTGACCACGGCAAGACCACCATCGTCGACCGCCTGTTGTACGCCAGCGGCGTGTTCCGCGAGAACCAGCAGGTTGACGAGCGCGTGCTGGACAGCAACGACCAGGAGCGCGAGCGCGGCATCACCATCCTGTCCAAGAACATCTCGGTCGTGTACAACGACGTGAAGATCAACGTCATCGACACGCCGGGCCACGCCGACTTCGGCGGCGAGGTGGAGCGCGTGCTGAACATGGCCGACGGCGCCCTGCTCATCGTGGACGCGTTCGAGGGCCCCATGCCGCAGACCCGTTTCGTGCTGCGCCACGCGCTTGAGCAGGGCCTGTGCATCATCCTGGTGGTGAACAAGATCGACCGTCCGGGCGCGCGCCCCAACGAAGTGGTGGACGAGGTGTTCGACCTCATGGTGGAGCTCGAAGCATCCGACGCGCAGCTGGACTTCCCCGTCGTCTACGCCAGTGCCATGAACGGCTACGCCCGTTTCGCGCCCGACGACGACAACATGGACATGATCCCGCTGCTGGAAACCATCCTCAAGGAGATCCCGGCTCCCGACTGCGAGCCGAACGGCCCGGTGGCGCTGCAGATCTGCACCGTCGACCATTCCAGCTTCGTCGGCCGCATCGGCGTGGGGCGCCTGTTCTCCGGCACCATCCATAAAGGCGAGCCCTCGCTGGTCATCAAGAACGACGGCACGCGCTACAACACCAACATCAAGCAGGTGTTCACGTTCGAGGCGCTGGGCAAGAAGGAGCAGCAGGAGGTGCACGCCGGCGACATCGTGGCCGTGGTGGGCGTGGAAGACGCTGACATCGGCGACATGGTGACCAGTCGCGAGAACCCCGTGCGCTTCGATCCCATCCAAGTGGAAGAGCCCACGATGGCCATCGTGTTCGAGGCATCGTCCAGCCCGCTCGTCGGCCGCGAGGGCGACATCGTGGGAGCGCGCCAGCTCAAGGAGCGCCTGATGCGCGAGAAGGAGAGCAACATCTCCATGCGCATCGAGGAGCTTGAGGACAAGTCGGGCGTTGAGGTTGCCGGCCGCGGTCTGCTGCACCTGTCGGTTCTCATGGAGACGATGCGACGCGAAGGATTCGAGTTCCAGGTAGGTCGCCCGCGCGTGCTCATCAAGAAGGACGAGTCCGGCCGCAAGCTGGAACCCATCGAGGAGGCCACGGTGGACGTGCCCAGCGAGTACGCAGGCAAGGCCATCGAGGTGTTCGGCAGCGCCGGCGGCGAGATGTCCGACATGTACCAGCGCGGCGACCAGACGCACCTCGTGTTCAAGATTCCGTCGCGCGGCACGATGGGATTGCGCACCCGTCTGCTGAACGTCACGCGTGGCGAAGCCACGATGTTCCATCATTTCTCCGAGTACGGCCCGTATCGCGGCGAGATGAACGGGCGCAAGAACGGCTCGATGATCTCCATGTCCACCGAGAAGAGCGTCGCGTACGCTCTGGATGCGCTGCAGGAGCGCGGCCGCCTGTTCGTGGGTCCCGGCCAGGAATGCTACGAAGGCATGATCGTGGGCGAGTCGTCGAAGGAAGGCGACATGGTGGTCAACATCGCCAAGTCGAAGCAGTTGGGCAACCAGCGTTCGTCGGGCGCCGACAAGGCTATCTCGCTCACGCCGCCCATCACGTTCACGCTGGAAGAGGCGTTGGAGTACATCGAGGATGACGAGCTGGTGGAAGTCACCCCGCAGAACATCCGCCTACGCAAGCGGATGCTGTCGGCCACCGATCGCAAGAAGGCTGCCAAGAAATAATCTATCACTATGTAAGAATGCGCCCTGATCAGGGCGCATTCTTACAAGAGGGAAATAAGGCTTCAGCTCGCGCGAACAGGCGGGTATATCCCTAAACCTGGCGTGGGGACTGTGAATCGATAATGGGTATATTGTGCAACGCAAGAACCCGTTTTATCGCGTGTGCGAGAATACAGCGCAGTACTTATCTCATGGGCGATCCAGTAGGCGGTGCGATGGCGAAGCCCATGTTCGAGGGAAGGGTCATATGAAGAAAACGTACATCATGAAGACCGTGTGCGCGGTCGGTTTGACGGCGGCATGCGCATGGGGTCTGGCCGGATGCTCGAGCGATGACAACGCTTCGTCGGGCACCGGCGGTGTGGCGGGCACGGTCAACGGTGTGGAAATCGCCGAAGACACCATCACCAACTACATCCAGGGCGTGCGCGAGCAGCTGGGTGCTGACGATGAAGATTCGTGGGGCACATGGCTTTCTCAGAACGATTACACCCCTGCTTCCGTGCGTGAAGAAGTGTTCAATTCCTACGCCCAGCGTGAGTTGCTGAAGGAAGGCGTCGAGGAGAAGGGCATCACCGTCGAGAGCTCCGAGATTGACGAGCAGATCGACAAGGTGAAGGCGAACTACGACACCGACGAGAAGTGGCAGGCCGCGCTCGATCAGGCGGGAATGACCGAAGATAGCTATCGCGCTGAAATAGAGCAGAAGCTCAAGGAGAACAAGCTGTACGCATCGTTCGCCTCCGACGAAGATCCCAGCGACGCTGACATGCTGCAGTACGCCCAGATGTACGCGACCGCGTACGACGGTTCCAAGCGTTCCTCTCATATCCTGTTCAATTCCGATGATGAAGCAACTGCTCAGGAAGTGCTCGACAAGCTCAACTCCGGCGAGCTTGACTTCGTCGATGCGGTGAAGGAATACTCGCAGGATCCGGGTTCTGTCGAGCGCGATGGCGATGTGGGTTGGAACAACCCCAGCAACCTGGCGAAAGAGTACAAGGACGGCCTCGAGCCGCTTGAGAAAGGCCAGTTGAGCGGTCTCGTTACCACACAGTTCGGCATCCATATCATCAAGTGCACCGATGTGTACAAGGCTCCTGAAGAAGTGACGAGCCTCGATCAGATCCCGGAAGAGTGGATATCCGTCATCGCTTCGTCGTTGAAGTCCACGAAGCAGCAGGAAGCCTACAAGAAGTGGCTTGACGAAACCACCGAGGCTGCCGACATCAAGATCAACGACATGCCTCAGGGTCTTCCCTATGATGTCGATATGTCCAAGTATCCTGCGCCGAACGCCGATAGCGGCGCAACCGACGGAACTCAGGAAGGTTCGACGGACGGTGCCGAAGGCGGTGAGGCTGCCGACGGTGCTTCTGCCGACGGTACCGATGCTCCCGCTTCCGAGGATCAGGCCGCGACCGATGGCGCCGATTCCTCCGAGGGCAATGCCGATGCCGCCGCGGGCGACAACGCCTCCGAGCAGCCTGCGGAAGCCGCCTAAGCTTCGGGAAGGTTGGTTCATCTGAGTTCGACACGGCGGGCGTCCTTCGGGATCCCGCCGTTTCGTTTCTGGCGTGGCTGCGAGTTTGTTTGTTTGACGGCTCACCGGGTTGCTTGCCAGCCTCGGTTGCTTGTGGATCGCCCGTCCCGACCGGATGTTTCACGTGAAACATCCGCGGCCCCTTAGGAGAACCATGGATATCCAAACGCCTCCCTTCCTCGAACTGCACAACGCGGTCGTGCAGCGTGCGGGCGCGCCTATTCTGACGGTCGACTCGTTTCGACTGGAGGAAAGAGAGCATCTTGCGTTGCTGGGTCCGAACGGGTCGGGAAAGTCGACGTTTGTGATGCTGATCACGCGCGAGGTGCTCCCCTTGCACCGGGAAGTGCCGCCGGTTCGGTTTCGCGGCAGCGAGCGTGCGACCCTTGCGGACGTGAAGCGGAGCTTGGGCGTCGTCTCGTCGACGATGCAGGATCAGATTTCCGTACATCTGCCTACGGCGGACGTGGTGGCGGGAGGGTTGTACGGAACGCTGGGCGTCCCGGCGCGGGTCGACGCCCGGCACTTGCATGAAGCCCGTGAGCGAGCTCGTGAGGTTATGGAGCTGCTGGGTGTTGACGAGTTGGCGGCACGCGACATCATGACGCTGTCCACCGGCCAGGCGCGACGAGTGCTCATAGCTCGTGCGCTCGTGCACGACCCCGACGTTCTTGTGTTCGACGAGCCGTGCACCGGACTTGATCCCGAAGGTATGTATTACGTTCGGTCGAGTATGCGCACGCTTGCAAAAGCGGGAAAGGGAATCGTGCTGGTCACGCACTATCCCGAGGATATTATCCCCGAGATCAAGCGCGTCGTGCTATTGAAAAACGGTACGGTGTTCGCCGACGGGTCGAAAGGCCGGCTCTTGACGGGTGGCGTGATGAGCGAGCTGTTCGACGTTCCTTTGCACGTGCAGCGCATGGTCGCCGGACGTTCCACGGAGCCGGCCACGCATACTTCTCATTCCGCCGCATCCCCCACGACGTCTCCGCGATCAGCCGTACCGCATAGCACGCTTCCGCGATCCGTTGTTGACGCTGCGTCGACATCTTCTATACCCTGCGCGTCGAGTGCGAAATCCGCCTCGCCCTGTGTGCAAGCAGACGAAAATTTCGATGATGCTCGTGAAGAGGAATATTTCTCGCTTGTGAGTGCGTATTAGCTGTTGTATACTACATAGCTGCTGCATGACCGCGCAACGCGCGAGCATGCTCGACCAATAAGCGGAGAGATGACCGAGCTGGCCGAAGGTGCACGATTGGAAATCGTGTGTGCTCCAAAAGAGTACCTAGGGTTCGAATCCCTATCTCTCCGCCAGATTACTCCCGCGCCCCCGAGGCGCGTTTCATACGGGGTTTTGCCCCGATCATACGCGGAAGGGTGGCAGAGCGGCTGAATGCGGCGGTCTCGAAAACCGTTTCACCGGCGACCCCGGTGACCAGGGTTCAAATCCCTGCCCTTCCGCCAGTTTCATCAAACAAGCGCCTTCGGGCGCTTTTTTGTTTGATAGGGGCGCCTTGATGGTAAACCGACTGAGTATTATTCTCGAATAATGCAAATAAGGTCATTCAACTGGAAAGATAATTATTCAGTGAATATTTGTGGATAATCGACCTCTGGCGTGCGGCGAGTTCTATAGTTGCCCGAGAGAGACAGAAATAAGAGAGAAGGACCCTCCATGAACCAGGCATCCCAGACCCTCGCGCAGCTCAAGAAGGCCAGCAAGCTCGTCCGCCTCGCCTTTCACAAGAACGGCCCGAAAAGCTACAAGCGCGGCCAGGGCGCGCTGCTGAACGCGCTCGTCGACAACGACGGCACCACTCAGCGCGAGCTGGTGAAGATTCTCGGTCTCAACCGCAGCGAGCTCAAGGATATCGTGAAGAAGGCCGAGCGCAACGGCTACGTCACCATCGAGGACGCCGAAGGCGAGCGTACCTACGCCGTGAAGCTCACCGACGAGGGTCGCGAGGTCGCTCAAAAGCGCGTCGCCGCGAACGACAAGACGGCTGACGACATCATCGGATGCCTGTCTGAGGAGGAGATCGCCCAGCTGAACGCCATCACCGAGAAGCTCATCCTCTCGATGAAGGACAAGGGCATCAACGGCAAGAAGAAGGGTCGCAAAGCCCACGAGTGCTGCTGCCGCTAAATATCGCAGACGGGTTTAACCGCCGCGCATATGCGCCATCGTCCGAGCCCCCGGCTTCTCCCGAAGCCGGGGGCTCGTCCATGCAAGCCGCCCCAGCCTGCGAAGTCCACGCCTTCCGCAGCGCCCGCGCGGTTCTGACGGTCGGTAGCCGTCGCGCCGACATCGGCGCGGCTCAGCTCAGAGCCCGGCGGGGAGCGGTCGTGTCGGTTGCGGTTCAACGGCGGATCCCATCCCCCTGCGTTCCGTTCTGTCCGATGTTTCACGTGAAACATTTGTGCTGGCGAGCCGAACGCTACGGTCGAGAAGGTTTGGCACGGGTAGCAGCAATCGAAAGTCGCGTCAGCAGCAAATAGGGCGGCCCGTGCAAGTTTTTCGACTTCGTGGCATAAGCCATCATTCACGACCAGGGGTTTTGTCCTCGACGCTTCGCAACGCCCAGTCGCTCCTTCCCGATGCCGACGCAAAACGCCTGGTGAGAAAACCGGTGCTTGCAAACGGTTTGCCACGAAGTCGAAAAACTTGCAGAACCAGCCCGAAAACCAGCGCTGGCGAAACGTTTGCAGCCGCGTGACGCTCGATCTCGGCGCCGACGAAGTTGAGCGGACGCGCCTCTTGCGTCCCGCGTGCGCATCGTGCTTGCAGGTTCGCGCGGCCAAATTCTGCAGATACGCCGAAATAGCTTGGGGCGCGAGGCGAAGCTGCGGCTGCAAGCTCTACACTGGTTGGCAACGAAGTACCTCTTTTGAAAGGACAAGGCTATGGCCGATCGCGAAGTTGAGAGCTCTGACGTGGAAGTTCCCGAGATCCCCGAGATTCTGGAGAAAGTGCTCCTGTTCTCGCTCGATGAAGCCAAGGAAAAGATGACGCAGGGTTCCGACGTTGTGCCGTTCACGGCACTGGTGGTGAAGGAGAACCTGTTCATCGAGAACCATCCTGCCGACTCGGCCGAGGAATGCTTCAACCTGGCTCGTCATACGGTGGAGCATGCTCGCGGCGCCGCGGCGTACGCGCTGTGCTACGACGGCTACATCGAAATCGACGACGGCGTGAAGGACGCGCTCATCGCCGAGGGCGGCGTACCGGGCGAAGATGCCGGCTACGCGGTGAGCTACCTCTACGAAATGGACGAAGAGGGCAACGTGACGTTCGAGGAAGAGCCTGCCTATGTGGGCGAGGCGCCGAACTTCATGATCGCGCTGAACGACGCCGATTCGTACGCCGAAGAGGATATCGACGAGAAGTACCTCGAAGAGGATGCGGTGGACGACGAGGAGTAGCCTCGCCCATCCGAACGAATGTTTCACGTGAAACATTCGCACAAACGCAAGTTTCTCCGAACCGGCCGCATCCTGCAAAGGTGCGGCCGATTCGCGCTGATGGAAGGGGTTCCGATCTTGAACAGGTTGCATACGCTGAAGCGCGGTTTGAGCAGGCTTATCGAGCGGGTTTCCGTGCAGTTCTTGACAATGGCGATTTGCGCGCTTTCGCTCACGTGTATCTTGGTCTTCCTTCTTACTATGATTCCAGTTGAGCTCATCGCTTTTTTCGGATATATGGGCCTCGTCGGATTTGTCCTTTCGATCATCTTCGTTTATGTGGCGGTGGGGTTGGTGCTGCGGCGTTTTGGCAGCGTGCGTGCAAGGCCATGCTGTCTGAGGGAACGATATCGGGGCAAGTGCTTTTCGACGATCAGAACACGTTGAGTTTCCTGCTTTGGGCGATGTCTTCCCTGTTGGGACTTCTAAGCCTGGGCATGGGTATTTTTCCCGAGGAAGCCATAGGTCAGACCTTCACGATTTCGCTCTTTTTGCTGACCTGCATGTTTTTCACCCTTACGCTTGCGGTCGATTACGTTTTCCGATTCAAGGTTCCGAAAATGGTTTCGACCGATGGTCGGGAGGCTGGCGGCAGTCAATAGCGCCCCTGTGCGAACCGGGCGTTTGTCGCGTTCGGGACTGTTTTGGCCGCGAAGTCGAGAAGTGCGACCGGCTTCCTCTTGCATTCGCTTGCGTTGTGCTTGCCTTCGCGAAGAAATGCCTGGCCGCTGAAAAAGGCCCCTGTTCACGCACCGCGACGCCAGAAAAAAACGGCTTTCTGGCGTCTCATTTCTCGATTTTATCGACGTTTTCGAGTTTGCGCTGCCTCAGCGTCCGGAGTCCGGCCCATGGTAGAATCGCCGTTGGTGCTCCGTCGTGTCCCTGGGCAGCATCCTGGAAAGGAGATGCTCATGGACCCACAGACAGTCATAGCCGTGTGCGAGTTGTTGTTGGTGGTCATCGGAATCGTCAGCCTGGCGAGGAGGGATGAGTGATGGACGGTGTTGGGGAAAAGGAAAAGCCGGGACACCCTGGAAAGTAACCCGGCTTAACTAGTAACCGATGCTGCCCGGAGTAGGCGGGGCACCGACTTGTTTGCATTGTAGCATGCATAGCTGCTTCTTTCTAGCGCGAAGCCTGCCGGTTCGCTGAGTTGTCATCTGGGAGGAAGTCCCCGTATGATTTTCGTGTGCTGGGCTTTCAATTCAAACGAATGTTTCACGTGAAACATTCGCACAAACGCAAGTTTCTCCGAACCGGCCG
>ERZ773103.2569-NODE-2569-length-16570-cov-4.219861_pt1 | contig 16570 bp, 13 predicted proteins | sample MGYA00511118_ERZ773103 | MGnify/ENA primary metagenome ERZ773103 (study PRJEB29015, sample SAMEA2737821) | human gut metagenome | biome: human gut; feature: human-associated habitat; material: faeces | place: China | collected 2012 ... | reverse complement strand
ATAGTATACCATAGAAATGAATATGAGTCCATTTATTTAATTTACGTTTCACTAGTGGATGCTCAACCACTAAAATAAAAAGAGAAGAACCCTCGCATGTATTGGTGATACATACGGGGGTTCGTTCTTTGTTCACATGGAACATCATCATATCTTTTTTGCCTACTGGCATTATAGCATATGCCGATCATGAAATCAATATGCTTCGTCTTTGTAAATCCGTGATTTTTCCACCGTTTGTCCTAAAAATGTCACAAAATCATATTTCTAAATCAACTCGCACATCCAGAAATGCTTTAAAATCAACACTTTCCAGACTTCACAGTATAAATACATTGCTTTCTTTTTTAAAAATCAATCAGGGAGAACACAGTAAAATCCCCTGTCCGGTTGGGATTATTTCCGGACAGGGGATTTCGGTTTACATTATAGGATTTTCATTAATCAGGATTGAGTTATATTATCATTGGTAAGGATTTTCTGTCTGTCAGATCTTATCTGCCAAGGGATTCACAGAAAGTACCTTTTACATCGCTCCAGTTCTTGTCTGCATAGTCAAGAAGGTATACGGCCTGCTCCATGGACATCTCAGGGAAAAGAAGGAAGAGACTGTGGGAGCCATATTTCTTAACAATACGGTCAACGTTTCTGATCCAGTCTTCAAATTCACCGGAGTATACTTTTACCCAGATGGATTTTCCTGCTGCGATGGCTTTGTCATAAATTACATCCCAGTCCGGAAGTGTTCCGTCAGGGCCGGCATCACCGCTTGTCCACTGAAGAGCATCGATACCCTCGATCTCCATCAGTGCATCCATATGTTTGATCGCAGCCGGTCCGTCAAGGTGATACAGTACATGGTCAACATTCTCAGACTGTGTACGAAGAGATGGCTGAATATATTTACGGAAGTCTTCCGGTGCCATCATTGCAGAGAAGTCACACTGCAGTTTTACAGTTCTTCCCGGTCCCCAGATCTGGAATACAGTGTAAGCGTTGCCGCCGTCTTTATCTTTGATTACATCATAGAATCGATCATAGTAGTCATAGTAAACATCTGTAACTTCCTGGATACGCTGGCCAACTTTTTCCGGCTCATCCAGAAGATCGAACAGAGTATCCTGTGCACCACGTAAGGATGCAAGTACATCAATGTTCTCCATCAGGTCAGGCATATCTACATAGAAATCATCTTTTGCAAGAGCACGGCAGTCTTTTGCAAGCTGGAGATGTTTTTTGAACCATTTGTTCTCAGGATCAAATGTAAGTTTCGGAACGCCATCCCAGCCATCCAGGCATTTCTTGAACCATACAGTATCCTCTTTAAATCCGATATCAGAACCAAGGTATGCTGCTGTGGAACCAGGTCCAAAGTCAATATTCAGGTTCGGGAAACTCTCTCCGAGAAATGCGTGTGTATCACAGAAGTAACGGTAACGGGCTACGATACGCTCTGCATTCTGGTACTTGTCTTCCATATCTTTCCAGTACAGTTCTTTCGGCATGTTGTAATATTTACCCTGGCAGATCTGATCCAGATAACCACCCTCAACAGGTGTTCCATCTGAAAACTGCTCAACCTCAGGACGTCTTGCGATCACGCACATCAGCGGACGGCCGGTATTCTTATGCTGCCAGTAATTTGTAAATTTCTCTTTTGTCTCTTTCCAGTTGAGCTTGTATCCTTCTCCTGGTCCAGGAAGTTTTACTTTGCTGATATCAACAGCAGATTTATCAAATTTAACCTCAAGTGGTTTCTCCACATGAACTGCCGGTGCTTCTTCCTCATTTTCTTCTGCCGGTGCTTCTTCCTCTGCTACTTCTACATCCGGAAACTCACCAGCTGCTGCTTTTGCACAGAAACCGGAATCTGCATATTTCTTAGCCTGCTCTGCTGCAGAAGCTGCATCCTCTGTGTAAGCATCTGCTCCGATCTCATCTGCAAATTCCTGGGAGATCGGTGCACCGCCAACCATGATCTTGATACGCGGGCGAAACGGCTGTTTCAGAAGTGCCTCTACCGTATCACGAAGAGATGGCATTGTTGTTGTCAGAAGAGCAGAAAGTGCAACGATGGTCGCATCTTTGTTCTCTTTTACAACTTCGATAAATCTCTCGATCGGAACATCAACGCCAAGATCAATAACCTCGAATCCTGCACTCTCGAACATCATGCCAACCAGGTTTTTACCGATATCATGAAGGTCGCCTGCTACCGTACCAAGAATGATCTTTCCTGCGCTTCCTGCCTCACCTGTAGCAAGGTACGGTTTCAGAACCTCAACGCCCTCTTTCATGGCACGTGCTGCTGCAAGCATCTGAGGAACAAAAATAATCTCTTTTTTAAAGTTCTCACCAACAACTGCCATGGCACCGATCATTCCGTCATTAAGAATTGCTGTCGGATCACAGCCTGCATCCAGAGCTTCCTGAACACATTTTCCGATTTCTTTGTTCTTGCCGTTTTCTGTTGCTTTGAATACGGCCTGCATTTTTTCTTCTGCCGGTGTCAGCTCTTTTGCTTCTGCCACCGGAACTGCCTCCTGTGCAGGTTTATCTTTGAATTTATCGATGTAGTCCAGGCAGTACTCATCTCGCTCAAGAAGAGCATTGGTTGCGTAGATCATTCCGATCATATTCTTATTAGTCGGGTCAACGATCGCGCTGTCCATTCCTGCGTTCATAGCCAGTACCATAAATGCCTGGTTGATATTCTTTCTTGTAGGAAGACCAAAGGAAATGTTGGAAAGACCACTTGTGATGTGGATATCCGGGTACTCTGCTTTGATCTGGCGGCAGCACTCTGCAAATACGGTCAGTGCTGTCTGATCTGTAGATAAGGTAACAACCAGCGGGTCAATGTGAAGTCTGCTTGGTGCGATATTATATTCTTTTGCTTTCTCCATAATTCCGTGGAAAACTTTCATACGGCGTTCTACGGAATCCGGGATTCCATCGTTGTCACAGAGAAGTGCAACACACTCCCAGTCAGTATCCGCGATCACTGGGAAAATCGTGTCGATCTTGTTTCCCTCAAGGGATACGGAATTTACAAGTCCCGGACGTTTGCAGAACGGAATTGCTGCAACACAGGATTTTGCACTCGGGCTATCTACACAAATTGGTGTATCTGTTACTTCCTGTACAAGGTCGATCATCCATTTTAATGTTTCTACCTCTACGTCCTCTTCTACAGAAGCACATACATCAAGAAATGTAGCTCCTGCCTCTGCCTGTTTTTTAGCTCTCTCTCTGATAAGATCCGCATCTCTCTCAGCGATCGCTTTTGCAACTGACGGAATGGAACCGTTCAGTTTCTCACCAATGATAATCATGGCGTTCCCTCCTAATTATTCAATTTATTCTCAATAATCTGCACTCATCTTTATTAAGTGATTATATTTTAACGCCCTGATTTTTACATAACCTCTGTTATCCATTTGTATTATTATACTATCTTATGATTTTTTCTGTGGTTTTTTGTGAATTTTTAAACAAAAATATCCCCGTTGCCACAAAAATACTCATCATTTTATCAACAAACAACGAATATTCTCGAAATCAACGGGGATTTCTGTATAATTCTATGGTATCTGAATGTGGAAACTATACTATCCTACGATTCACCTGATATCAGGCAGATCATTCATTTATACAGCTGCGATCACCTCTACTTCGCAGAGAACGTTTTTGGGAAGTGTCTTCACTGCAACACAGGAACGTGCCGGTTTATTTACAAAATATTTCGCATATACTTCGTTAAATGCAGCAAAATCATTCATATCTGCAAGGAAACATACTGTCTTAACGGCTTTCTCATAGCTGGTACCAGCAGCTTCAAGAACTGCTCCAAGATTCTTCATCACACGATCAGCCTGCTCCTCGATCGTTGTTCCGACAACTTCACCTGTTGCCGGATCCACCGGGATCTGTCCAGATGTGTAAAGAGTATCTCCATGGATGATAGCCTGGGAATATGGTCCGATCGCTGCCGGTGCATTGTCTGTATGTACTGTTGTCATAATACATTCTCCTCTCTTTGTGAGCTGTCCTTGTTACTGCTCAGGTATTCTTAATAATAGTCCATGAAATCAGCTCGTCAGAAATAAATCTTTGCTTTCACAGAACGCTATAATTTTAGCTCACATATCACTTCTGGTCAAGCTGCATGTTCAGATAATTATAAACAATTCCGGAAATATCCTGAATATGTGAAACAGCCTCTCCTTCCTGGCAGTTCTCTGACATCACACAGAGAATATATGTTGTCTTCTCACCGTACACAATGGCAATATCATGCTGATCTGTATCTGTCTCACCGGTCTTGTTGGCAATTTCCACAGATGCTGAAACGCCGCTCGGAATCTTGGTCGTTACCTGCTGGTTCAGGAGAAGGTTCAACATCGCTTCTGATGCTTCTTTTGATACACATTCTCCATTATATATCCCTTCCAGAAGCTGCGCACAGTCTTTTACAGAAGTGGTGTTTCTTCCACCCAGTCCTGCATCTTTCGAAGATGACGGGCTTAGAATATGCTGCACAGATGTATCCAAATATTTATTCTCTGCAAGAAAAGCATTCACAGCTTCTGCACCGTCTTTAAATACGCCAGAGGCGGTCTGCAGCCGCACCAGTTCATTAAAAGATTCGTTATCGCTGACTGTGATCATATTCCAGAGAAGATCATTCACCTTCGTCGATACAGCCGGATCTGAAATATCTTTCTTCAGTTTTTCCGCTTCATTCTGAAGCACTGCATCCATATTCGCATAGGTCTGTGCCATCACAAAAACCTTGATCAGACTGGCAGAATACAGAGACTGGCTGTTGATCTCAAACTTTTTATCTTCTGTGAGATCTTTCACATAAACGCTCCATAGTCCTTCATAGCTGCTCAGAAGTTCTGTAAGCCTTGTTTTCAGACCTTTCATTCCCAGATTTTTAGTTTCTACTTTGCCGCTTTCATCTACCGGAAATCCCTCCGGAGTCTCGCCGTTTTCCTGAAATAATGCTCCATTTTCGCCACCAAAATAGTAATAACCGTCAAACATCTGCCCTGCCAAGCTCATTTCCAGATCATGGATTCCCTTATCTGTGACCATTTTTCCATATTTATTGAAATAATAAAAACCATTGTAAGTTATATTATCCACCACAAGATTATCCATATATCGTACCTGAGGTGCTGCACTTAATTTTCCCAGATTATTTACCATATAGAGTCCATTAAAAGAAATCTCCCCTCCGTTTCCGTCATCGGACACTGCTGTAAGATCCTTAAGCTGGAGCATATGGGAATTTCCTGCTGCAAACTTACCACTCTCGTCATGATAATAATAACCGTCAAACACAGTCCCATTGATGACAAAATGATCAAAATAGTGTACAGCTGGTGTACTATCGCTTGTACCATCCTCATTCAGGCAGTAAAATCCGCTGCTTTTTAATATATATTTCCCGCTTCCGTCGGGAATGGGAAGTATCTGGGACTCCTCTGTAACAGAATCAAGGCTTCCCTGTGTTGTCTGCTGTGCTCCTGCCACAATTACAGTCTGGGTGAGCATTGCCGCAGTGAGGCAGACTGCCAGTGCTTTGTATATTTTTTTATGTCTCATATACTTCTCTTTCATCATTCTGATTATTCAGTAACTATCTCTTTTAAAGACTCTATAAGTATATCGGATTTCCCCATTCTGTCAAGTAAAGCGTTTCCAGAAATTTTTAAGTGCTCCCTCTACAGTGTCCAGTCTGCAGCTGCTCCGGTCTCTCCATTCCCGTGGAAATATCTCCTCATAATCCCGTCCCAGAAAACGGTCATCCAGAAGCAGGATCACACCTTTATCTTCTTTTGTGCGGATCACACGACCGGCAGCCTGGAGCACTTTATTCATTCCCGGATAACGATAGGCATAATCAAATCCTGCATGGTTTTTCCTGTTATAATATTCCCTCAAAATCTCTCTCTCACTGCCTATCTGCGGAAGTCCTGTTCCCACGATCACTACACCGATCAGACTCTCCCCTGTAAGATCCACTCCCTCGGAGAAAATCCCTCCAAGGACACAAAACCCCACAAGCGTCCCTTCTCTGCTCTGAAACTCTTCCAGAAATTCTTCACGTGCACGCTCTGTCATATCAGAGCTCTGCCGGATACAGCGAACCCAAGCTACGGAAAATTCCTCCTCATAAACCCGGTATACATCCTCCATTAATTTATATGACGGAAAAAATATCATATAATTTCCCTGACGCTGCCACACACATCTGGCAATGTACTCTGCAAGTTTACGGTACTCTGAGTAATTTCTTCGTGTATATTTGCTGCTTACATCACAGCCGATCATGATCTGACGGTTCTCTGTTGGAAAAGGTGATCTTACATAAATTCCATAAGCATTCTTATCTGTTGTAAGAAGTTCCCGGTAATACAGCATAGGAAAAAGTGTTGCGGAAAAAAATACCGTACTTTTTCCTTTTTTTAGGTATTCTCCCAGATTTACTGCCGGATTCACGCAAAACAGCCGAAGCCTGAAATCCGTTTCCCCGCATTTCTCTGTGTATACAACATAGTTCTCATCCACAAGTTCCGATACATTAAGGAAATCCCTCACTGTAAAATAGAATTCCAAAATCTCCTTACGGAGTTCTTCCTCCATATTCTTATCTTCAAGAATCTCCTCCAGCTGGCCGGATATTGTAAGAAATGTAAGGGGCAGAGGACCCGGGGTTGCAAGCACCTGGTATTCACTTCCATTCTCTCCCAGATTATCTTCCAACTCCTGCATCTGGCGGTTAGCTTTATCCAGAGTCCTGGCAAGCTTCGGAAATAATCTTCGGACTTTTCTGCGCAGTGTTACAATATTCCCGCGGTATATATCGGCACTGTACATCTCCCTGCCGCGTTCCACCAGATTGTGAGCCTCATCAATAAGAAAAATATAATCCCCCGAAATGTTATCTCCAAAGAACCGCTTCAGATGTACATTGGGATCAAAGGCATAATTATAATCGCAGATCACTCCGTCTGTCCAGATGGAAAGGTCCAGACACATCTCAAAAGGACATACCTGCCATTTCCCAGCATGTTCCCGGATTACTTCCCGGGAATATACTTCTTCCGTTGTCCACAATTCATAAACCGCATCATTCACACGGTCAAAATGCCCCTTTGCATAAGGGCATTTCTCCGGGGTACACTCTGGCGTATCAAGAAAACACAGCTTCTCTTTGGCTGTAATGGAGGTCACTTTAAATTTCAGGCCTTTCTCCCGCAGAATACGAAAAGCCTCCTCTGCTACTGTTCTTGTGATCGTCTTGGCTGTAAGGTAAAAAAGCGTCTCACCTTTTCCCTCTCCGATGGCACGTACAGCCGGAAAAACAGCTGACATGGTTTTTCCAACGCCTGTAGGAGCCTGTACAAAAAGTGTACGGCCGCTGGAAACAGTATGATACACACCACTGACGATTTCCCGCTGACCTTCTCTGTACGGAAAAGGAAACTGCAGGTCTGTCATGGAATCATTTCTCTGTTTTTTCCATGAAATGGAGTATGCGATCCATTTATGATAAGCATCCAGCAGTTTCTGATACCAGTCCTGCAATTTTTCCATGGAAAAATCCTCCCGGAATCGTCTGGTATCCTCTGTATCAAGATGGGAATATGTCATCTGGATTCCAATCCGCTTAAGGCCTTCCTTCTCCCCGTAGATCAGGCCATAACACATCGCCTGTGCACGGTGAACAGGAATCGGTGCTTCCATGGCCTGAATATTTCCATAAGTTCCCTTGATCTCATCAATAAAGACCTGTCCTTCTTCTGTAAATATCCCGTCAGCGCGGCCTTCCACCTGGATGATCACATCCTCATATTCATTTTCTCTTTTCAGGGAAACCTCTGACTGATAATCCCCTTTCATGCTTCTCTGGATCTTTCGGTGGATCCTGCCGCCTTTCAGCATGGCTTCTTTATCCCCGGTACCCCGGCCGTTATCCAGATCCCCACTTCTAAGTATAAATTCGACCAGATTCCTCACAGAAATCCGGACCTGCTCTTTCTCCATTAATTTCGCTCCTGCCAGATACTGTCCGCTTTCATATTCCGTCATGCGGAAATCAGCCTTTCTCTTCCAGAGATTATACCATAAAATCCTTGGAACCGTCCCTTCATATAATAAAAAAGGACGCATGTTCTGCTTTTTCTTTCGTGAACTGCGCCCTTTTATTATTGTTTCCCTTTTTTCATATTTTCCTCATCCCACTGCATACTTGGAAAGAACCTGTTTAAATTTCTCGTCCTCACCATAGCATTTCACTGTCAGTGTCTGTGTCAGATCCAAGCTGAGAAGTCCTAAGATAGACTTTGCATCAATAATGATACGATTGTAAAATACATCAATATCAAAATTGCACTTGCTGGCTGCGCTGACAAACTCCTGAGCACTTTTCTCGTCCAGTTTAATCTGCTGCTCCATCGTTAACTGCCTGCCTTTCTGAAATAATTGGTATGTGATAGTTTTACACAAAAGTTAAGTTTTTGTCAATACTGTTTGTTTCATATCAAGCGTTTTTCGACACAATGTACAATATCTTTTGTCTTTATTTTGGAAATTCTGTCAGATTTGTTTGGATTTTTTTTGGAAAATAACATAAAAAATCCGCTCCGGAGTTTACGTTTCCGTATCCCTGCAGCGGATTTTAAATATTCAATTCTTCTGCTGTCCAGATAAAATTTCAACAGCTATCGGAACCCTTTCTTACTATGATCCTGTAAGCAGAATCAGATCCGTGTCAGAACAAAAATATCATAGATCGCTCTGACAGCCTTCTCGAAGTCGCGGTTCTCTACACCGATGATGATATTAAGCTCACTGGATCCCTGATCGATCATCTTCACATTTACATTGGCATGAGCAAGGGCAGAGAAAATTCTTCCTGCTGTACCTCTCTGAGATTTCATCCCTCTTCCTACAACTGCGATCAGTGCAAGATCAGACTCCATCTCAACAAAATCAGGCTGTACCAGACGGTGAATGCCTGCGATGACCTGCTGTTCTTTCTCTTCAAACTCATCCTGATGAACATATACTGTCATGGTATCAATACCGGACGGTACATGCTCAAAGCTGATACCCTGATCCTCAAATACCTGAAGAACTTTACGGCCAAAGCCAATCTCGCTGTTCATCATGGATTTCTCAATATTGATAGAGCAGAAGCCCTTCTTACCTGCAATACCTGTGATAGTAAATTTCGGTTTCTTGCAGGTGCTCTCTACAATAAGAGTACCTTTGTCTTCCGGACTGTTTGTATTGCGGATATTTATCGGGATTCCCTCTTTACGGACAGGGAAAATCGCATCTTCATGAAGAACGGTAGCTCCCATGTAGGAAAGCTCACGGAGCTCTCTGTATGTGATCGCCTCGATCGGTTCCGGATTATGTACGATACGCGGATCTGTTACAAGGAAACCGGAAACATCTGTCCAGTTCTCATAGATATCTGCGTGGATCGCTTTTGCAACAAGGGATCCTGTTACATCAGAACCACCACGGGAAAATGTCTTCACTTTTCCATCTGGTGTAGAACCATAGAATCCAGGGACTACAGCTTTTTCAGTCTCTGCCAGTTTCGCAGAAAGAAGACGGTCAGTTGTCTCGGCATCGAAATTACCCTGCTCATCAAATTTAATATAATCAGCAGAATCAATAAATTCAAATCCGAGATATTCTGCCATTAAGATACCGTTCAGATACTCTCCTCTTGATGCAGCATAATCTCTGCCCACCTTTTTACAGAAATTTTCACTGATGATTTTAAATTCATCGTCCACTCTTACAGAAAGACCTAAGCCTTCAATGATCTCATCGTAACGAGCCTTGATTGCGAGAAGTTCTTCTGTGAAATCTCTTCCCTGAAGAGCCAGCCCATAACAGCTATATAACATATCCGTAACTTTTGTATCATCTGATGAACGTTTACCAGGTGCTGAAGGTACTACATATCTTCTGGCTTCATCGCTTCTGATAATACTGCCTACTTTTTGGAATTGTTTTGCGTTTGCCAAAGAACTTCCACCAAATTTTACAACTTTTTTCATCTTTTTCGTACTCCTTCATATTTCCTATAATCACTTTTTATATATTAGCTTATTTTTCGAGCATCTGCAATGCTATATCCTGATGAAATAATATTGCGTTTATGCCAAGTTTTTTGGCAGCCTCGATATTTACGGCTGTATCATCATAAAAAAGACATTCTTCCGGTTTTAAATGATATTGTTCCAGTAAGAGGCGATAGATTTTCTCTTCTGGTTTTATACATTTTACTTTCCATGAAAAAATACCACCGTCAAAATCATCTAAAAATCGCAGTGTATCATAAGATTTTCGATGAAGTTCTTCCGGAAAGTTGGATAAATAATAGAGGTGATATCCTTTTTCTATAAAATGCCCAACCCATGCATCTGTATAAGGAAATTTCTCTATCACCGCTCCAAATCCATCATAAACTGCTCGGATTTCCTTTTCTAAAGCAGGTTCTTTTGAAATCATCAGGTTCAGCCATTCGTCAGGAGTGACAGCTCCTATATCACCAAGAATCCAGTCGGGATTCAAAAAAACCGCCTGTTCTACACGTTGATAGACATCTTCCGTAAAGCCAAAGGTATCCATGTACGGACGCCACTGATAATTGACCAGGACTTTTCCAACATCGAAAATAATATTTCTAATCATTGGCATTGTCTCCTCGAATTACATCCGCAAAAGTTGCATTTGCTGCTTTTTGAAGATCAGTTGGTGCAAGTTTTAACTGCATGCCAAGTTTTCCGCCGCTGATATGCATGTATGGAAGGGATTCGGCTGACTGATGGATAACCGTTGGAAACTGCTTTTTCATGCCGATTGATGTACATCCTCCACGGACATAGCCAGTTACTTTGGTCAATTCTTTCAAATGGAGCATCTCTAAAGATTTCTCGCCGACTACTCTTGCGGCTTTTTTGAAATCAATCTCTTCTTCAATCGGAATCACAAAAACATAATGTTCTCCACTTTTTCCGATAGTTACCAGGGTTTTAAATACTAATTCATGATCGTAGCCAAGTTTGTCTGCAGTTTCAATCCCATCTGTAAATTCATCACATTCATAAGTTTCATATTCATAAGGAATCTTCATGCGGTCTAAAATACGCATGGCGTTCGTTTTTAACTCTTTTTTTGCCATATTAATCTCACTTTCTAAATTTAAACAATTCTATACATTCAGTAAATTCTAAGCAGTCTTTTATATTTTAAATTCCAAGAGCATCTAACGGCACAAGTTGATCTTCTGCATTTTTTGCATAGACATCCAAACGATGGTAGTGTAAAGGAACACTATCAATGTTTATAAAATGCAGGAATGTGTCCATCACGAGATCCGGCTTTAAATTGCGTTCACTTCCGGTAGCAAGGAACAAATAGATAGCATTACTATCGACTTTCATATCGTAGATCATCGGACGGATATCGACTTCTTTTTCACTTCGTTTCGTTTTCTTTAATACAACAATCTCATCCTGAGCCATGAATCTGGCGGAAGCCTCTTTCCATTCGTCCGGGATTTTTCTTCGGATATCTGAGGTTTTCTCGGATTCCAGCAGGTAAACATTGTAAGCAGCGGCGGCTGTGATCGTCATTCCACTCTGCTTCTTGTCGTCTGGAATTGGAACAAAATTAACAACTTCCATTCCTTCTACCATTGTTTCGTTCATTCTTTTTATAGCCACTTCGGAATCAATGTTTCCTGCCAGTTCAATGTCCAGATATTCTCCATCACTGGTGATTCCGATTCCGAGGGGCTGTGCAAATGACATGATCATATGCGGGCTGAATCCCTGAGTAAATGCAATTGGGATATCTGCACGCCTCATAACTTTTTGGAAATATCTCATAACATCAAGGTGTCCGATAAATTTCATAACACCGTATTTTTTAAATTTAATTCTTGCTTTCAACGCAGACACCTCTTTTCCATTTTGCAGCACCACATCCCGAACACTGCATTCTACAGTTTGGCGTAACTTCGCCATTCATAGCGCGCTCCCATTCTCTCTTAAGGAACGATTTCGTAACACCGATATCGATAAAATCCCAAGGGAAGATCTCGTCCATCGATCGTTCTCTATAATTATAAAAGCCAATTTCGATTCCTGTATTTTCAAAAGCCTGCATCCATTTATCGTTATCAAAACAATCAGACCAGGAATCATACAGACATCCAAGACGATAAGCTTCCTCGATGACAGCGCCTACTTTACGGTCTCCTCTGGCAAAGACTCCTTCTAATACAGATACTTCTGCATCGTGCCAGTTATATCTCAAACTTTTACGGTTGAGCTGATCGTTAAAAGCGTGCTTTACGGTTGCTGCTTTTGCAATATAATCTTCATTTGTATACATCTTCGCCCATTGGAATGGAGTGAACGGTTTAGGGATGAAGAAGGAAGTGCTGGAGGTAATCTGGCATTTACCATTTCTCTGATCCTTCGGAATCTCATAATATTTTCTGGCAACTTTATCCGCTAAAACCGCAATCTCTTTGATGTCCTCATCAGTTTCGGAAGGCAGACCAAGCATAAAATACAGCTTAACCTTGTTCCAACCACCGGCAAACGCCTGAGCGGCACCGTTCAAAATATCGTCTTCGGTAAGGCCTTTGTTAACAACATTACGCATACGCTGAGAACCAGCTTCCGGTGCGAATGTCAGACTGCTTTTCCGGATATCCTGCACCCTCTCCATAACATCCAGTGAAAAAGCGTCAATACGAAGTGAAGGTAAGGAAATATTGATTCCTTTATCTTTAAATTCGTCGATCAGGAAATTCACCAGTTCTTTCAAACTGCTATAATCGCTGGAACTCAATGAACTCAGAGAAATCTCTTCGTGTCCGGTACTCTTTAACATCTGATAAGCGTACTCTTTCAATATGTTAACATCACGTTCTCTGGTAGGACGATATAACATACCCGCCTGGCAGAAACGACATCCTCTGATACATCCTCGTTGAATCTCCAATACAACACGATCCTGAGTTGCCTTGATAAAAGGTACGACTGGTTTCTGAGGATAACAGGCTTCTGTCATATCAAATACCAGCTGCTTTTTAATAGAATCACTGGCGTGATCGTTTGTTGGATAGAATTTATCGATGGTTCCATCTTCTTTATATTCCACGTTGTAAAAAGATGGAACATAAATCCCTTCAATCTGAGCAGCTTTTTCTAAGTAGTCCTTTCTGGAACCACCATTTCTTCTATTCTCTTTATAGGCGTCAAGAAGTTCGTCATAAACGGTCTCTCCCTCGCCGATATAAAACAGATCAAAAAACTCAGCTAATGGTTCCGGATTGTAGGTGCATGGTCCACCACCGATAACAATCGGATCATCTTCGCTTCGATCAGCGCTATGGATCGGAATACCGCTGAGATCTAAAATCTGCAAAATGTTGGTATAACACATTTCATATTGAATCGTAATACCAAGAAAATCAAAATCCTTGATCGAATCCTGCGATTCCAATGCGAATAATGGAATCTGTTGTTCTCTCATTACTTTGTCAAGGTCTGTCCAAGGGGAATATACCCTCTCGCACCAGACATCTTCTCTACGATTAAACATATCATAGAGAATCTGGATGCCCAGATGGGACATGCCAATCTCATAAACATCCGGGAAACACATGGCAAACCGGATATCCACCTTTTCTTTGTCTTTCATTACGGAATTTACTTCATTACCGATGTACCTCGCAGGCTTCTCGATTTTTAGTAAAATATCATCACTCAAAGCTAGTTTTCTCATGTTTACTCCTTGATTTATTGTGCAATGTGCACAAGTTTTCTGTCTTGCAAAATTCCAAATTTACAACAATTTTATTTTTTTCAAAATAAAAAGTGATTAATTGGTATAGTTAAGTCTGTTTAATATTATCTAAGTCTAATGGTAAATGCAAATAATTTCAATATAAAATCTAATGAATATTTATTCATTTTTTGTTGAAGTCATATGGCTTTTGAAAAGATTTTTTGTCATACTGCCAGATGTAACATACTCTAATGAATTACACTTTTTTTATAATAAACAAATGCTTTCATGGCATCTTCTTTTTCTACTTTTGTGATAGGAGGAATACACTCTAATTAACTATTATATTCGATATTCCTCTTTTTTACAATGATTCTGGATTTATTCTCCATTTAACTATTTGTTAAAAGATTCAATGGAAATTTATACTCTCTTCCGATTTTTAATACTCGATTCTCGTATAGATATTATTAACAAAAAAAGTCATCTGGATATCTTATTCCAAATGACTTAAATATTATTTTATTAAAAAAAGCGACTGCGGAAACTTCCTTTTTATTCTATACACTCTACTGTTTGCTGAATGGAAAAGAAAACGCATAACGAATTTCAAGCCTATTGGCAGTGCCATTCTAAGCATGGATTCCGGCAATACAAAATGTGTACCATGCTTATATGTTATAGCCTCATATTCACACTCGTGCGGATATTTCTGCAAACGCTGATCCATACGTCGGACATATTTACCTGCCTCCCACAGGCTATCATCGTCTGCACCGATCAAGATAAGCTTACCCTTGATATTTTCGATTTTTATCATTTCTTCCTCTGTATGCTCGCGTCTCTTTTCAGAATCTGCGAAAAGACAGGTCGAGCGCAGAAAATCTCCGGATCCTTTTGTTTCAGCCTCAATCTTTTTCCAATACATTGGATGTTCGTAAACAAATGGCATATAAGCAAGTGGCTTTCATCAAATACCGAATTTGCATGCTTTGTTAGTCCTTTTCAAATATCAGAATCTTCTGCGTAACCTTTTTTGCAATCGGTAATAACGCTAAAAGTCTATATACAGATGAAAATAACTCCATGCCACGAAGAATATTATCATCTTTTATTTTGTGATATCCATCTGTCATATTCCCAAGTTCTTCAAAATGATCTGCACCGAAGACAAATTTTGAACCTGTTTGCTGTATGGATTTTTCTATTCCTTCTTTCTTTACCCATGTTTTTGCCAGACATTCCATAAGAATATAGGCATTATCAAAGTTGTCCTTTATTATTTTTAATATCTTACCATTTTCTTCTGCTGTCAGATACATTGATAATCCTTCAATGATAAAAAGCATTTTCCCACGCACTTTTACTTCTTTTGACCATGCAGGATCAAGTGCAGAAATTCCTATCGTAGAAACACGTCCTGATTCCTCGAAAATCTGATTGCGAATTGCTATCGTTTCTGGCAGATCCAGATTGTACCAGGTAATTTTGCCATTATCCATGCGATAAAATCTCGTATCCAGACCACAAGCAATGTTAACTACCGTACAATCAGGATTTTTCTCTATAAAATTCTTTACTAACTCATCAAGAACAACCGTTCTGGCAATTACCCCTTTTCCCATTGTAGAATCCTTAGCTGCTGTAGAAAAATCATAATCAATTTTGTCGACTAATTCTACCGCCTTTGCATCATAAAATTTATTATGTTTACTTTTGGAATATTGGGCTCTGGCATAGAAACTCTGAAGCATGGTCTCAGCACTGCCACTGATAGTGGGTTTTATTCTTTCACTCATACAGTTACCTCTTTTGTAATGCAGTTAGATTTTGCTAACTTAATTGTATCATATCTTATGCAGACAAACAATTTCAAATTGCATATAAACTAAAAAGATATGTTAAGGCTATCCGTGGAAAGAAAACTGACAAGAAAGATCCGCTATCGTTTTAAACTGACCTGCTTTATGTCCAGCGAGAAGAACTGATTCTTGCGCTCGCCAGTCCCTATCAGCAAGAACTCGACCTAATCCTAACTGCTCCATCATTCAAAAATAAATTCACTGCTATCGGAATCATTTCCGAAATTGGTGTGAACATGGAGACTTTTCCTTCAGCGAAACACTTATGCTCATGGGCTGGTCTTACTCCAACCAACAATGAAAGTGCAGGGAAGAAAAAATCTGTCCGGGTTTCCAAAGCCGGATGTTATATCAAACCACTTCTAGTTCAATGTGCCAACTCAGTGGTTAAAAGTGAAAAACATCCTGAAATCCGTAACCGCTATCTTCGTTTAAGAAAACGTCGCGGTCACAAGAAAGCAATCATTGCAATAGCAAGAATGCTTCTAACAGCATTATACAATATGCTGAAAAATAAGGAACCCTATAATGCTGAACTTTACCGAAAAAGTGATGTTCTCCCTGTCAATCGTGAGATTACAATTGAACAGGCAATCTTAATGGCACAGTTCCAAGGTTATAAAATCAAGTCAGCTGCTGAATAGACCTTAACTTTGCTACATATTCAATTTTAAATGACCACCATCTGATGGTCTTTTTGTGATGTCCTTAATGGAATGGATATCCTCTACTATTCTTTTTCAACCTTTTTCCTCATTTCTTCTTTCTATTTTTTACAGCTTTCTGATAATTCCTGGTGTTTTTTCAAAAGATCAACGGTCAGTTTTTCCGGGAATGTCTTTGGATTACCGGATTTTTCT
>ERZ773103.2565-NODE-2565-length-16581-cov-4.059785_pt1 | contig 16581 bp, 17 predicted proteins | sample MGYA00511118_ERZ773103 | MGnify/ENA primary metagenome ERZ773103 (study PRJEB29015, sample SAMEA2737821) | human gut metagenome | biome: human gut; feature: human-associated habitat; material: faeces | place: China | collected 2012 ... | reverse complement strand
GACCTTCTGCTCTTTGTTAGCGAGGTCAAAGTGAATCCCTCACTTCCACTAATGGTTCTGTGTATGTTGCAAGAATGCTCTTGAACTGATCTAATTCAACCACAGCTTCACCTTCTTTCTATAATAATCATAGTAACTGTGCAGTGCTTTCTGCCGAACAGTTATCAAAAATACAATAACATAAAATCCGTTATAATTCAATCTTTTCGAGGTCTTCCGGCACATACAGATTGCCGTGGAAATACTTCCGTCCTTCTTCTGTATATAATTGTTTACGGCGGGCAATATTTTTATCCTCGGTGTGATAAAGTATCAGATTTTTTACGCCAATCTGTTCTGCGAGCTCACTGGCATCTTTCGCTGTGGAATGATGCTTTTCATATGGATGGAACACATCCGCCTGGTCATACAGGCAAAAAGCCTCGTGAAGCAGCCATTTGCTGTTTTCGGCATATTTTTTCTCACATTCATTATATGGCTCATCACCACAGCAGGTGAGTTTTTCGCCGTTTCCCATGTCCATGCAGAATCCATATTGTTTGGCCTTTGTGGACTGAATGTCAAAAAATGTCACCTTATGTCCCATAAGGGTACGCTCCTCACCGTCATTTACCACGACCAGATGAAGACGTTTGCCGATAAAATCGGTCAGTTTCTTTGGATAAAGCTGCTCTGCCATCTCTTTAAGCAGACCGATCACTTCATCATGGCCGTAGATCCATGCTTCTCCTTCATACTGTCCCTGTTTCATATGCTGACAGATCATGCGGATCATCCAGACAATTCCCATCAGATGATCGACGTGCTTGTGAGTCACAAAAATCTCCCGTATATCCTGCCAGGCAAAATCGGCCTGCTTCAACTGGCGAAGCAAAGTGTTTCCACCGCCGCCGTCAACCAGCAGATGTTTATCCCCATCCTGAAGCACAAAACAGGTGTTGTAGCATTCCGTCACCATTGCATTTCCCGTTCCGAGCATTGTTATATTCATGGAAATTCCTCCTGTGTTTGTTGTGTTGTAGTGTCGCGCAAAAAGTCTCCATTATGATATCATAATATAGAAAGAAAAGGAACAGCCAGCGCTGCTCCCTTTTTCCATTTATTTTATATGAAATCTTATTATGAGAAAAAGCTCTCTGCCACGCTCATATCAGCCACATAGCCGACACTTCCGGTCATGTAGATCGTGTCGTCTTCTTTGATATCGATCTGGATTATACCGCCCGGCTGATTTACATTGATGCGGCTCTCTGTCAGGCCGAGTCTGTATGCCGCCATTGCTACTGCGCAGCTTCCTGTACCGGAGGCTTTGGTATATCCGGAACCTCTCTCCCAGATTTCAATATCAAGATTACCGCTGTCGATCCGTCTGCAGATCTGGAGATTCATTCTTTCAGGAAATTCGTCCGCATTCTCCACATACGGTCCGAGGTCTTTTGCAATCTCAGGGCTGATTTCATCCATAAAAATAATGCAGTGCGGATTTCCGACAGTCAAACAGGTTGCCTTGTAATCTTTCTTATTAAAAGTGAAAGTTTCATTAATGACTTCACGGACTTCTCCGGTAACCGGAATCTCTCTGGAAATAAAAGATGCTTTGCCCATGTTCACACGAAATTCTGTTGCACGGCTGTTCAGACATTCTACCTCAACCGGACCGGACAGCGTTTCAATGCTGAACTTCTGCTCTTTCACATATTCATGATCAATCAGATATTTTGCAAAAATGCGGACACCGTTGCCACTGATCGCAGCTTCGCTTCCATCAGAATTATAGATATGGACACCCATTTTTCCGTTGATCTCGACCGGTCCGTAAAGCACACCGTCCGCGCCAAGTCCGAATCCTCTCTGACACAGGAGAGCAATCTTTTTTCCCTGAAGCTGTACACGGTTTTTATTTGGATCGAGTACCAGATAATCATTACCAAGTCCCTGATATTTAATCATTGTAATACTGTTTTCCATGACGAAACCCTCTCTTTCACAATATACGCACCTTTTTCTACAGTATATAGTTTTGTTTTTACAATGTATATAGAATAAAATGCTTGTTATATTGCAAAAAATGCGCTCATCTCACATTGAAATGAAAAATCAGCAATCCATACTTTCAATTTCAGAACCATCTTACTCTGGCATTTCTGACAACCATATTATAGACCCTGTCACATCGCAAACGGAATGGATACTGTCTTCTTGTAACAAGGTACAGATTTCTTTCCATATGTGCACGCTGCATACTGCAGTCAATCATTCTCCAGCTTCTTCTGTATTTCACTTCACACCAGCCATGTAAAGAAAGTGACGCATATTTGCCTCTGGCCGTCACGCCTCCCACTGCCACTCGGCTGTCATATCCGAGAACCCGTGCAATACATGCCATGGCAGCCGCATAATAATAGCAGTCTCCGCGGCGTCGACTGAACATATATCTCGCATAAGTAGACAGATTTTTTGCTGTCGGAGCACAGCTCGTCATTCCGAAATACGGATATTTCAGTAATGCCTTATAGCAGTCTTTCAAACGTCTCGCGCTGCTGTCACCTGCCCTTGAATTTTTCATCACAAAATCAACAGCCTGGCGAATTTCTTTTGTATTTACTTTTCGTCCGGTCTTGTCCACATAATAATACCCCCGAGCTTTTGAACCAATAATTCTGTTCACAACCAGTTTATTATTCTGATAAACCTTTCCACCCCGGACTGTAATCCTTGATGCCGCCGGAACAGATACTGCCATACCTGTCACAAGCAATACGACTGCAAGCAAAACCGTCAGTATCTTTCTGCTTAATTTTCTTCTCTCTTTCATTTCCATCTCTCCCTGCCAAAAACAATATTTTCTAAATCTCATAATATAATATCACTTTTCTTTTTACAAGAAATTTCCTATAATTATAAAAACAGTTCCACGACAACATCATTATTCTTTCCCGGGAGGTTTTCCATGGATTATTCACAGTACACACTAGAAAAAACAGGCTATCTCAAAGAAGAATTCCGTCTGTTCCACATTAATGACCGCACAGACCGGGAATTTTCTTATCATTATCATGACTTTCACAAGATCATCGTCTTTCTTTCCGGAAAAGTCACCTATCACATCGAGGGAAAAGCCTACCATCTCAAACCACGGGATATCCTTCTGGTCAGTCAGGGCGCGATCCACAAACCGGAAATTGATCCGTCCGTTCCATATGAGCGTTACATTTTCTGGATTCGCGACGACCTTTCCATGCAGGAATTAAATACCTGTTTCCAGAAAGCAACTGACCACAGTTTTAACCTTGTCCGTATTGATTCTGCTGTTCAGGAACATCTCCGTGATCTTCTGCGTGAACTTGAAAATTCCATAAAAAATAAGGACTTTGGTGATGAAATACTCAGCAATGCTCTTTTTACGCAATTTATGGTTTATGTCAATCGAATTTTTTTGCAGACCAGTGCAGTTCCTGACCGTAGATCTTATTCTTCTGATTCTCAAGTTGAACAGCTTCTGAAATATATCAACCGTAATCTGACCGAAGATCTCTCGATTGACCGACTCTCTGAAAAGTTTTTTTTCAGCAAATATCATATGATGCGAAAATTCAAAAACGAGACCGGATACACCATTCACAATTACATTACAAGCAAGCGTCTCCTTCTTGCACGTTCTCTGATAAATGAAGGGACTCCTGTCATGAAAGCCGCGCAGATGAGCGGTTTTAACGACTACACGACATTTGTACGATCTTATAAAAAACAGTTCGGAAATGCCCCTTCTCATGTCTGATTCTGTCGATATATCTCGAACGATTTACCCGTCTATATACTTGAAGTCTGCCCATATCCAGTATATAATAAACGCTATTCAAAAAACATGAACATTCATGGAGAAAAATTATGATAAGAATTGCAGTTTGCGAAGACGACTATGTCTACATCGAAATGATACAATCGATTCTGCAGTCATGTATCACAGTACCTTACGAGGTAAAATTTTTTTCATCAGGTACTGAATTTTTGAATACACTTACTGATCACGGCTGCCCTTATACACTTGTAATTACAGACATCGATCTCGGAAGTCAATCCGTCAACGGAATTACCGTTGCCAAAAGAATCAATAAGATGAATGGTGATACACAGATTATTTTTGTCAGCCAGTATCTGGAATTTGCTTCTGACGTTTACGAAACTTCACATCTCTATTTCGTAAACAAGAAAAAACTCCTCGAATACCTGCCCAAAGCCCTGACTGCTGCTCACGAAAAATATGTGTTCCGCAGTGACCAGTTTCTTTATTTTCAGTCATCCTACAAAGAATACCAGGTTGCTCAGAACGATATTCTCTATCTGGAGCATCTCGCCCGCAGGACTTGTATCCATACCGCCACACAGGTTTATTCATCCGGTGAAAAGTTACAGGATCTTTTAAACCGCATGGGCTCTCAGTTCTGCGCCTGCCACAAAAGTTTTGCTGTCAATCTCTATCAGATACAGACACTCCAGTACACCAGCATCACACTGCGCAACGGAATTTCCATTCCCGTCAGCCGCTCCCGCTATCCTCACATTCGGGATATTTTTTCCCACCTGACAATGCACAACGGAAAGGAGAATTTCTATGGATAATCTTAAACAAAATATCCGCAAATGGAACCACGACATTCTGACTCATATGATTGGAATCACTTATCTCATGGACATGCAGCGATATCCGGAAGCCGAACGCTACTGCGAGAAAATTCTAAACAGTCTCTCCTCATTTTCAGAGACCTTCCGAACTCGCGCCACATCCCCTGATCCGGATAGTGTAAGTGAATCCCCTGTTCCAACCGATTATCTTCCTGAGGGATTTATAGAATATCAGGAAAAACTTCCGGCAGAAATAACAGCGTTCCAGACGCTTCTTCAACAAAAAAAATACCCAGAGGCACATTACAAACTTCATCTTCTTACTACAGAATTTGACAACAGGCGGCCTCAGCCCGCACCTGCAGATGATATTATCAAAAATATCGTAGATGAGGTCAGGAACTAGTATATTTCTGCTATTGAAATAAATTCATAATTATTACATTTCTTCCGGATTGCAGTATTAGCAAATAAATGCTATTATAAAACCTACTATTGATTTTTTATGCTTTGAGGTAAATATAAAATGCAAAACCGGAACAAAGGATTTACACTTATAGAACTTATAGTTGTTGTTTCCATTCTTGCAGTTCTTGTCGGGCTGCTCGCCCCGGCTTATTCAAAATATATTGAAAGGAGCCGGGAATCTGTTGATCTTGCAAATGTCCGCTCGGCATATGATGAGCTGATGATAGAAGATGCAACAGAAAATCAGACTACAACAAAAGTTGTACCACTGAAACAGAAAATAGCTGGCTGGCAGTCTATGAACACAGTATCAATTGGCGGTATTTCTCATACTAACGGCGAGGGGGACACCGAGCACTGGATAGGTGATCCGGTTAAGGGAGGAGTATGTGAAGTTTCTCTCACTGAAAACGGTGTTTTGTTTAACTGGAAAGGTGGAAGTGGGAACAGTACAGAAAAATATTTCTTTGATATTAACGAAAATCTGGATGAGCCAATACAGAAAAGTGGGGTCCTTGACGAATTGATCAAAGCCAATAATAACTACTTCGAAATCGATTCCAACTGTCCAAATTCCTCTATGCTTCCCTCCGTGCGTTCTAAGATTAAAAAAGACAGTTTATTAAACAATGGTACCTGGGCATATCTGGGAAGCGCCTCTAACAAATCTAAGAGATATTTATTTTGGACTTCCGTACATACAGATACTGTGGGGGCAAATCGAACAATCCCCGTTATAATAAGTACTGCTGATAACAAATTTTATGTTTCCGAAACAACCACGGCTGTCCGAAATAATAATAGTTCCAAATATGTGACCATCGCAGAGCATCTTACTTATACCAATCATCAGCAGCTTATCAATGATGGTACAAAATATAATACTCTGAAAGACGCATATGATGCATATGCAAAACTGGTTACTGAAGGTAAATACCAAAATTATAAGGACACACTCCCAAAATCATAATTAATAAAAGAAGCACGCAGAACTGCAAAATAAAAAATTATATTTGACATATAATCTTCTTTTGCTTACTATAGTATTAGTGAAAGGGAGTAGTTATCATCCTGCATCCAGGGTGAAACAATGATCGTCATCACGCCATAAGGCCGGTTATTGTTGTAATCAACGAGACTTTTATCAATCATTTTTTGATGTGGTAAAGGTCTCTTTTTTTATTCCATACCTTTATCACAGGAAAGGAGATCATATGGAATATCTGTTACTGATTATCGGTTTTGTACTACTAATTAAAGGTGCTGACTTCTTTGTGGATGGAAGTTCTTCGCTCGCCAGATTTCTCAAAATTCCCAGTGTCATCATCGGTCTCACAATTGTTGCCATGGGAACCAGTGCCCCGGAAGCTTCTGTCAGCATCAACGCTGCCCTTGCCGGAAACAATGATATTGCCGTCAGCAATGTTATCGGCTCAAACATTTTTAACGGTCTTGTTGTTGTAGGTATTTGTGCATTTATTTCCGCATTTAAAACAAACAAAGATATTTTAAAACGGGATATGCCTGTAAATATTCTGATCACACTTATTCTCTGTATTATGATTGCAGACGGAAAGCTCAGCAGAATCGAGGGATTTCTTCTTTTAGCCGGAATGATTTTTTATATTCTGAATATGATTCATACCGCATTAAAAAAGAGAAATGAATGTTCCGAGGAACAAACTATTCCTCTTTATAAAGCTCTTATTTTTATCATCGGCGGGCTTACCGCTGTCATTCTGGGAGGTAATCTGGTAGTAAATAATGCAAGCCAAATTGCCGTATCTTTCGGTGTTAGCCAAAATTTTATCGGCCTCACAATTGTTGCAATCGGTACATCGCTGCCAGAGCTTGTAACCTCCATCGTTGCTACACGAAAAGGGGACAGTGCGCTTGCTCTGGGAAATGCAATTGGCTCAAACATATTTAATATTCTTTTTATCCTCGGTATATCAGCAGTGATTTCGCCACTCCACATTCTCTCAGAATCTATTATTGACTGTATAATTCTCCTCATCAGCGGAATTCTGTTGTTTATTTTTACTTTTACTAAAAAATCCATGAGCCGGATAGAAGGTATAATCTGTGTACTGGCTTATGTCGGATATACAGCATATCTTTTTATCAGATAATATTTTTGTTTCAGTCTCACATACAACAGAAATTTTGATTACTGTGCACAGTAACAAATTTTGTAAACTACCACCACATAATTGCAATCTTTCAGATAAAATGTCATAATTATGGCATACAGATTTTGCTCTGTATGCCGTTTTTACCCTTTAAATTCTTATATAAGGAGGCCTGAATTTCATGGAATTTCAGAAAGTACTTGAAACAAGAAGATCGGTTCGTAAATACGATCCGAATGTATCTGTCACCAGAGAGCAGATGGAAGAACTGATTCGCGCCGCACAGGAGGCACCATCCTGGAAAAACTCCCAGACCGGCCGTTATTACTGTGTTTTATCCGAAGAGATCGTTAACAAAATCCGCGAGAATTGTCTTCCGGGTGCAAGAAATGCAGAAAAATCCGAACATGCTGCGCTGATCGTTACCACCTTTGTACATAACCGCGCCGGCTTCCAGACCGACGGCACACCAGATAACGAACTCGGAAATGGATGGGGATGCTACGATCTCGGACTGCAGAACGCAAACCTGATTCTCAAAGCCACCGACCTCGGGCTTTCTACCCTGATCATGGGGCTCCGCGAAGCTGACAAACTACGCGAAATCCTCTCCATCCCTGAAACAGAAACCATCGCAGCCGTTATCGCAGTCGGCAAAGCCGCCGAAGAACCGACCCGCAAACCACGCAAATCCCTCGGCGAAATCACGAAATTCTTCTAATATTAAAACACCTGCGCAACATACAGACTCAGCGTGGCTTCCATGGTTCTGACTGCACATCCGACAGACTCAGCGTGGCTTCCGTTGTTCTGGCTGCACATCCGACAGACTGGCGCGTCGCGCGGTTCACCACCGGCGTAAACTATGGAGGCATTACATAAGAAAATAACTGACAACTCTAAATAACCAGCAGCTTTGAACAGGGACAGTCCCGACAGACTCAGCGTGGCTTCCATTGTTCTGACTGCGCTAATTTCTGCCACAGAGTGTACTGTCTGAGCGAAGCGAGTTTGCACGAATGGCAGATAATAAATGCGCGGGAAGAACAGGAAACGCAGCTGGTCTGACGGGGCTGTCCCTGTCTCACAAGCTGCGTTTCTATTTAATACGTTATTTATATCATGCCTTCATCAGTTTACGTCCACAGCACTGTTTGTACTTCTTGCCGCTTCCGCACGGACACGGATCATTCGGATAAACCTTGTCCTCTTTTCTCTGAACCGGTTTCTTAACCGAAGTATCGTCCTTATTAGTTCCTGTAACCTTCGCTACCTGCTCACGCTCGATCTTCTGCTCTACATGAACATGATACAGCATACGAACCGTATCCTCCTGAATAGAGCCGATCATATCATTGAACATCTTGAACGCTCTCGTCTTGTACTCAACAACCGGATCTTTCTGTCCATATCCGACAAGACCAATACCCTGACGAAGAAGTTCCATATCGTCAATATGATCCATCCACTTGCTGTCGATAGATTTCAGGAGAACTACTCGTTCCAGCTCACGAAGCTGCTCTGCTTCCGGGAATTCAGCTTCCTTCATCTCATAAAGCTTCACCGCTTCTTCTTTCAGCTGCTGTTTCACCTCATCTTTTTTCTTACCCTTAATCTTCTCGGTCGTAAGAGGCTCGATCGGGATGATTGAAATCAGCATAGGATTGAACTCATCCAGATTCCATTCAACAGAATCCACCTCATCAGAGAAGCACATATCTACTGTGCTGTCTACAATATCTGTGATCATCTTGTAGATGGTATCACGCATGTTCTCTCCATCCAGGACCTGACGACGTTCTTTGTAGATAATCTCACGCTGGTCATTGTTAACCTGGTCATAATCCAGAAGATTTTTACGGATACCGAAGTTGTTGAACTCGATCTTCTCCTGTGCTTTCTGGATTGCATTGGAAAGCATTTTATGCTCAATCTGCTCATTCTCGGCAACACCCAGAGAAGTGAAGACCTTCATAAGTCTCTCAGAGCCGAACAGACGCATAAGGTCGTCCTCCAGAGAGATGTAGAAACGGGATTCACCCGGGTCTCCCTGACGTCCGGAACGTCCACGGAGCTGATTGTCAATTCGTCTGGATTCATGCCGCTCTGTGCCGATGATCTTCAGACCGCCCGCTGCACGCGCTTCCTCATCCAGCTTGATATCCGTACCACGTCCCGCCATATTGGTAGCGATCGTCACCGCGCCGTGCAGTCCGGCATCTGCCACAATCTCTGCTTCCATCTCATGGTATTTCGCATTCAGGACATTGTGCTTGATCCCCTCTTTTTTCAGCATCTTGCTGAGCAGTTCCGATACCTCGATCGTGATCGTACCGACCAGAACCGGCTGTCCGGTCGCATGTGCACGGATCACTTCGTCCACGACCGCACGATACTTCTCCGCTTTTGTCTTGTAGACCGCATCGTCAAGATCCTGTCTCTGTACCGGTTTGTTCGTCGGAATCTCCACAACGTCCATTCCGTAAATATCACGGAACTCTTTTTCTTCCGTCAGAGCCGTACCTGTCATACCGCTCTTCTTCTCAAACTTATTGAACAGGTTCTGGAATGTGATCGTCGCCAGCGTCTTGCTCTCCCGGCGCACCTGTACATGCTCTTTCGCCTCGATTGCCTGATGCAGACCGTCGGAATAACGACGTCCCGGCATGATTCGTCCGGTAAATTCGTCGACGATCACTACCTCGCCGTCCGGCGTCACAACATAATCCTGATCCTTGAACATCAGATTGTGGGCCCGGAGCGCCAGAATGATATTATGCTGGATCTCCAGATTTTCCGGATCCGCAAGGTTCTCGATATGGAAGAACTGCTCGACTTTCTTGACGCCGTCTTCGGTCAGATTGACGTTCTTTTCTTTCTCGTTGACAATGTAGTCTCCCGTCTCCTCGATATCCTCGCCCATAATGGCGTTCATCTTCGTAAACTCTCCGCTCGCCTCGCCCCGCTCCAGCTGACGCGCCAGAATGTCGCAGGCTTCGTAGAGCTTTGTTGACTTTCCGCTCTGACCGGAAATGATCAGCGGTGTTCTGGCCTCATCGATCAGGACGGAGTCGACCTCGTCGATGATCGCAAAATTCAGCCCGCGCTGTACAAGCTGTTCTTTGTAGATCACCATGTTGTCACGCAGATAATCAAATCCAAGCTCATTGTTCGTCACATAAGTGATGTCACAATTATATGCCGCGCGGCGTTCCTCATTCTCCATGCCGTTTAACACAACCCCGACGGTCAGTCCGAGGAATTCATGAACCTTTCCCATCCACTCAGCATCACGCTTTGCCAGATAATCGTTGACTGTGACGATATGCACGCCTTTTCCCGAAAGCGCATTCAAATACGCCGGAAGCGTGGAAACTAAAGTCTTTCCCTCTCCTGTTCGCATCTCCGCGATACGTCCCTGATGGAGAATGATCCCTCCGATCAGCTGTACCCGGTAATGCCGCATTCCAAGACTTCGTTTTGCCGCCTCCCGCACAACCGCATATGCCTCCGGCAGAATATCATCCAGCGTCTCGCCGTCCGAAAGACGTTGTTTGAACTCTCTTGTCTTATCTTTCAACTCCTGATCGGACAATACCTGTATCTCCGGTTCCAGTGCATCGATCCGGTCTACGATCGGGTAGATACGCTTCAGTTCATTTTCACTGTGCGTACCGAAAATTTTCTCTATAAGCCCCATAGTCTGAATTAACTCCTTGTCTGTTTACTATTAACGAAATGACCTGCTTCCTATGTCATAATAGCGTTTCGTTTCATTTTATCACTATCTCGTTCCAAATTCAACCAATTTGCAGTCCGTTGCCATGAAGTTTTCCGTTCCGCCCGTTTTCTCCCCGGTAAGTATTCACAACAAACGATTCACAGTTCCTTTCCGTGGAATTGTGCTGCCCGCTCGTACGGGATATTTCCCCCAAACAGATCCAGCGCGCTTCCGATCGTAAAATCAAGCCGCCCTTTGCATAAATTTTGAAAATGTTCCAGCTCCTCAAGTGTGCCGATCCCTCCCGCATAAGTGACCGGGATCTTTCCCCATCTGCCCAGCAGACGCACAAGTTCTTCCTCCACACCGGAAGCTTTCCCCTCCACATCCACCCCATGTACGAGAAACTCACTGCAATGTCCGGCAAGTTCATCCAACAGCGTTTCACTCAATCTCTCTTCGGTAAATGTCTGCCAGCGGTCGGTCACGATATAATATTCTCCGCCCCTTCTGCGGCAGCTTAAATCCAGAACGATCCGCTCTTTTCCGACCGCATCACAAAGCTTTTTCAGATTTTCCCGGTTCAGCCGTCCATTCTGAAACACAAAGGACGTAACGATCACATGGCTTGCGCCTGCTTCCAGATACCCGGAAGCATTCTGATCCGTAATACCTCCTCCGATCTGCATTCCCCCCGGAAATGCCCTCAGCGCCAGAAGCGCCTGTTTTCTCGTCTCTTCATAATAAGGCGAAGCCGGCGGATTCAGCAAAATGATATGCCCGCCTTTCAGATGATCTCCCCGATATTTCCGGGCAAACCATACCGCATCCTGCACGGCAGTAAAGTTCGTTTTTGCCCGGTCTCCCTCATCTCTCAGGCTTCCGCCCACGATCTGTTTCACTTTTCCGTTATGTATATCGATACAAGGTCTGAATCTCATCATCCACCTCACAGCTTTTATTTTCGTCTCACATTTTATCACAGTACAGTAAAAAAGGGAAATAGATTTTCCGCTCTATTTCCCCGACTTTTTACACTTTCTTTTGTCTCTGTGTCACTTGTGGCCCGGATACTCCTTTTATCGTTCTGCATGCTCTGCCGAACGTGCCGGATCCGTGTCGCGATCTGTCTTTGCTCCGTTTCCGGTCAGATCATCGGTCACGTCATTGATCCCATCCGTCACATCATCCGTTACATCGTCGATCCCATCTGTCACATCACGGACTGCGTTGTCGATCACACCGTCTCCGTTTCTGTCTGTTCCATCAACGGCATCATTTCCTGTCCCGTTTTTTTCCGTTGCTTTTTCTTTCTCTGCAGCTTTTTCTTTCTCTGCGGCTTTTTCTTTTTCTGAAGCTGATTCCTGTGTCGTCCGGTCCTGATCTGCACCGTCGGTCGTCCCGTTATCATTACCGCATGCAGTCATGCTTCCGATCATGCCGATACACATTGTCAGTACTAAAAATTTTTTCATATTTTTCATTTTTCTTCTCCCTTTCATATGCTCTTTCTAAAAGTAATATCTGCATTTTCAGAGATTTTATGAAAAATACTTACAGGAAAAATGTGGCATTCAAATTTTTTCTTTGATCTCACCGCTTCGATACGCCGCCAGCAGCGTTTCCAGATCCCGGATCTGTTCCCGGATCTCTTTCCCGTTGTCCGTATCGCCGACCAGACGGCGTTTCAGCACCCGTTTGATGACCATATTCTCCGAATGGATGTCGCTGCCCTTTTCGATCGCCGCCTCCGCCGATTCAAATGGCTCATGCGCGACAAGAAGCAGACCGTAAGAATTATAAACGAGCGTATAGCCTGCGATCCCGGTTTCTTTCTGGTACGCCTTTGAAAAACCGCCGTCTATGATCATCACGCGCCCGTTGCATTTGATCGGGCTCTCTCCGTTCTTGCATTTGACCGGAACATGACCGTTGATGATATATGCGTCTTTCAGGGACAATCCGAATTCCTGCATGATATGATCGACCACGTCGGAATCCTCCAGAAATGAATAGTACGGATTTTTCTTTTCGACATGCGTCTCCTTTTCTTTCAGAAAATACCGTTCGAATGTCGCCATTTTATCTTTTCCGAACAACGGAGAATTGGGGCTCTGCCAAATATACCACATCATGTCTTTTCCGTTCTCCCGCTCCGCTTCCTCGATCGCAAAAAATCCTTTCCGAACATAACGTTCCAATGCATCGTAGAGTGATTTTCCTTGAAATACCTGATCGAAAATCCGGACTTTCCGAAACGAACCGTCCGCGTTAAGCGGCACGCAGCCGTGATATAACAAATTTCCGTTATGCACTTTATAAAGACCGCCTTTTGACAGCAAAAAACGCATATGTTCCTGCAGTTTCTCACATCCGAGAAACGCCTGCTCCAGCCGTTCCATAATATCCTGCTCTTCTGCGGAAAGTCGATACGGGTCGTCCGGATCGATCGTCGGGAAATTCATATCCTGCATCGGATATTCTTTTCCGTCCAGAGTGACCGTCCCTTTTTCATGATCGATCCGATGCAGAAGTGCGCGTTCTTCCATTCCAAATTCCGGATGTCTGCGGATCGTCTGACCTTCGATCTTAAACTGGATCACAGAAATCGCCTTGTGCATCCGAAGATCCGTCTCCATCTCCGCCTGATTCGACCTCTGCGGTCCTTTCAGCGAAAAACAGGAGCAGGGATCGTCTTTGTACATGCGAAGCGCAAATGTCGCAAGCGGAAGAAGATTGATCCCATACCCGTCTTCCAGAATATCCAGATTCCCATAACGTGCACAGATCCGGATCACATTGGCAATACAGGCTTGCTGCCCTGCTGCCGCTCCCATCCAGAGAACATCATGGTTTCCCCACTGGATATCAACCGAATGATAGTTAAGCAGCCGGTCCATGATCAGATGCGGACCCGGTCCCCGGTCATAAATATCCCCGACAATGTGCAGATGATCTACCACAAGACGCTGGATCAGATTGGAGATCGCCACAATAAATTCCCCGGCGCGGTTGATCCGGATCATGGTCATGATGATCGCATTATAGTAGGATTCTTTGTCGTTGATCTCTGCCCTTTCCGTGATCAGCTCTTCGATCACATATGCGAAATCTTTCGGCAATGCCTTGCGCACCTTGGAACGGGTATACTTGCTCGCCGCACGTTTGCTCACTTCGATCAGACGGTACAAATGGATCATATACCAGTCCTCCATGTTCGTCTCCGTCTCTTTTACCTGCGCGAGCTTTTCTTTCGGATAATAGATCAACGTTGCCAGTTCTTTCTTATCTCTCTGGCTCAGTGTATTTCCAAACACTTCGTCGATCTTCCGTCTCACCGAACCGGAACCATTTTTTAACACATGGGCAAACGCCTCATATTCTCCATGTACATCGGTAATAAAATGTTCCGTCCCTTTTGGGAGATTTAAGATAGCCTGCAGATTGATGATCTCTGTGGATGCCGCAGCGATCGTCGGATACAGATCTGCCAACCGTTCCACATACCTCGTCTCAAGTGCTTTCATGAACCGGTTCTCCTCTCTTTTTTGCCCGGACTGTCTATTCCAGTCCGATCACATCACTCATATCATACATCCCCGCCGGCTTTCCTGCCAGAAATCTGGCTGCTTCCACAGCGCCTTTTCCGAATACGCTGCGGGAATATGCCGTATGCTTCAGTTCGATCACCTCATCCAGCCCGGCAAACAATACTTCATGCTCGCCAACGATCGTACCGCCGCGAACTGCAGAGATACCGATTTCTTTCTTCTCTCTCTTGCGGCGTACCTGAGAACGGTCATAAGTATACACATAACTTCCGTCCATCGCTTCATTAATCGAATCTGCAAGCGCCAGCGCCGTTCCGCTCGGCGCATCCAGTTTCTGGTTGTGATGTTTTTCTACGATCTCAATATCATATCCTGCCGGTGCGAGCACCTTTGCCGCATCTTTCAGAAGCTTCAGCAGAAGATTGATCCCCAGCGACATATTCGCCGACTTCAGCACCGCCGTCTGTTTTGCCGTGTCTTCTAATTTCTGAAGCTGTTCTTCCGACAATCCTGTCGTACAAAATACCAGCGGGATCTGTCTTTTCGCACAATACTCCATCACTGCGTCTGCCGCGGCGGCATTGGAAAAATCGATCACCACATCTACATCGTCATCGCATGCGTCAATGGATCCAAATACCGGATATTCATTGGAAACACCCTGATATGTATCTACTCCAGCCGCGATCATCATCTCTTCCTCATCCCGTACAAGACCGGAAATCATCTGCCCCATTCTTCCGTTACAGCCGTGCATCAAAATCTTTATCATCATCCTGTTCCTCCATCATTATCTGCATTTTATAATTTTTTGTACATATCCTTTTCAGGAATATAAAAACAGGATATCACATTTGAGCACAAGGCTCAAGAAATGATATCCCTTTCACAATGTTTTCTTCTATATTATTCTGTTGCTTACGTCTTGCTTCTATATATTTATGATTCTTCCAGACATTCCAGCTTGCTGACAGATACTTCATATGCCGTTCTCGTCTCCGTTTCCGTCTCGGAAAGTTTTTTGACATAATCCCGGCTCTGGATCCGTCCCAGGATCTGCACATGTTCTCCCACTTCAAATCCCGAAGCAAACCGTGCGTTTCTTCCCCAGCAGATGCACGGTATGTAATCCGATTTTCCATACGGGCGGTTCACAGCAAGCAATAGATCCGCGATTTCCCGTCCGAGCGGCGTCTTCCGGTAGATCGGTTTCTTACAGATATAGCCTTCCAGCAAAATATGATTTGTTTTTGCGCCGTCCAGTTCCTCGTCGATAAACTCTACTTCCCTTACGAACACCGACAATACAAGCCGGTTCTTCTGCTCTTCATGACGGTTGTATGATCGGAACTGTCCTGACACCATAATAAATTCTCCTGTATAATCTTTTGTCACATCAATCAGTCTTTCAGAGATCATGAGCGGGATCCGGTCCTCGGAGCTGCTCAGACGTTTCACGAGCACATCTATCATATAGAATCCTTCCCCGAACACTTCATGGCTGTATGTAAATTTTGAAGCCACCTCTCCCATGATCGTTACCTGGTTGTTTTCAATAATCTTATCTGACATGATTTGTAGTTCTCCCTTCCTCTTTGCGGTATTTTTGAGTCGATACTAAGTCTATGCCCCGATTCACATTTCCAGAACATTTTTCCGGAAAAACCGCTCGACAATTCCCGGCAGCAGACTCCGACAACATTTTTCGTCTTATTTTTCCACAGGCTGCCGCTCTCTTCCCGGAAATCTGATACCTTGCAAATTTTCATTTTTATGATAGAATATAACAGTTAAACAGAAGAATGATTCACAAAAGGAAGAGTGTTATATTATGAAGACAAAACGAGAAGACGTCAGAAATATTGCGATCATCGCCCATGTCGACCACGGTAAGACAACATTGGTCGATGAATTGCTCAAACAAAGCGGTGTATTCCGCGAGAATCAGGAAGTTGCGGAACGTGTCATGGATTCCAACGATATTGAGAGAGAACGCGGAATCACGATCCTCTCGAAAAATACCGCAGTTTTTTACAAAGGAACAAAGATCAACATCATCGACACTCCTGGCCACGCCGATTTCGGT